>Ga0207866_1000114_pt1 | contig 131183 bp, 119 predicted proteins | sample HigsolmetaAR203D_FD_184835 | JGI IMG/M metagenome (GOLD analysis project Ga0207866, IMG submission 184835) | Ionic liquid and high solid enriched microbial communities from the Joint BioEnergy Institute, USA - AR20-3-D (SPAdes) (version 2) ...
CCTGCTCGAGCCGATCGGGAACATCCCGCCCGCCGAAGCCGAGGCAAACTTCTACGCGGCTCTGGAAACTGAAGCCATGGCCGCGTAACTAAACCAAATCAGCCTCCGGCAAACCCGGCGCGGTTCAGCTCCCAGTGATGTGCTTTTTTGAATTCTACTTATCCAAGCAGAATTTCATCCCATTTATCGCCGACCGGAAACTCTCCAGAATCAATGATATTGATTATTAGGCGTGACAGTATCGTCTTAACTTCTTTAATGTGTTTTGCCAAAACTTTGTTATCAACTTCTGCGCCGTGAACGACCTTGGAGCGTAGGCTGTAGAGAGACTTTATGTGGCGATATAGGGCAATACGCCTTCCTCCAGGAGTTTCAAGAAATGCCGCTATGTAGAGCGAGATTCTAAAGCTAAGTTCTGCGCTAATCCCAATTAATGATTCCAGGCCTGTCCACAATGACGCGGCAGTCATGCGGAGGCTGGCTTCATGGTGATGGGTGGTTAGACACTCAACTGCAAGCTGAATTCTGGGGTTTTCTAGTAGTAATTTTTTTAACGTTGGCACATGATCCACTGCCCATTCGAGGTCATCTTGTGTAATGCATGATATCTCTCCGAAAGTTCTTGCCATGGGGAAATCCTCTAAAAGTTGGATGTGGCAAGAATTCTTTGGCGCTGCCGCTATGGTGGACCAAGAGTAGTCTGAAACCGCGGGCACTAGAAAATTTGCAGTTGTTCGAATGCGGAGAGCTGTAATTACCAGCCAGCCGAGGTCTAGGGCTTTCTCAGTGGTAGCGGCAATCGATCGTTCTACACAAAGCTCGTGATGCACTCTGTGTGAATAGCGGCCGACAGAGCTAAGAAGCTGTTTGTCAGCAAGTGCGGAGGCAAGCTCTACCTCTCCTGGCGGCTCGTCTACGCAGCGCAGCTTAACTATACCAGGGACGGTTAGCTCAAAAGACTCACTCTCTATCCCGATAATTGTAAAGTGAGCGATGTATAGGTCTCCATCGGCCGCAAGCCGTTCTGTGGCCCGCGCGCGCCTTGTTTCAAAGTAGGCGAGGCTTTCGCGTAGCTCTTTATACTTGTCTTCTTTCATCGAGGGGCAAATCAGCCTAATGTTCGGTAGTAGGTACAGATTTTGTCATCGACCGTCCTTCTTGCTTTCGGTGCTCACGCTGTAGGCCGATGTCCCGATTCCCAGACCCGTTGCACGAAAGCGGTCTTGCCTGCTGTCGGCAGGTAATCACCTGAATGAAGTGCAAGAACTTGGTTTGTTACTTTCAAAGGATACGGTCTGTGGTGCGGTGGCCATAGAGCATGGCCTCCGGTGCCATGCCGGGGTAGGGTTGAGGTCGGCAGATGCCTGATTGATCGAGATCCCGGAGACAGGCATCAGATCGCCACGGTTGACGTGGCCTTTCCAGAACAGCCGGAACTCGATGAACTCGAACCGGCACTCGATGCCCCACCGAACGCTGCCTTGCGTTTCTCCCACCATTGCACCCCCAGTATCGTGACCCACATCGGAATTGTATTCGACCATTTTCTGGCCGGGTGGTAAATAGAGGCGCTGTGGCGGGGGGGGGCGATCGCCGCGAGGGAGAGGGCGGTGATGCAGTCAGCGACTCATGGTATTTTTCATGGCATTTGGTGCTTTTTGCCGTGATAACGCATTGATCTATATGCAATTGAAGTTTCCATCGATGTTCGAGTGGGAATGATTCCACGTCCGGCAGCCGCCGGCAGGATCAGGCGCCAGACACACCTAAGCCCGCGTCACAGCGGGCTTTTGTGTGGGGGCAGTGGGAAGGCGCGTCTCTTCAGAGCGACGCGGCCACAGCCCAACGCGGCCATGATGCTCCGGCTGATCGGCCAGGTCCCGGAAAACCCTCTACATTTCCAGTGACACGCTGGCCGGATTGCTGTCGGCATCCGCGTTCTGCCACAGCTCAGGCGGAGGAGCTGCCGGACGTCATCCCTGATGACCTGCTGGAGGTGTTCCGGGATCGGGTGCAGCCCTTCGACACGGATGCGGCGCTGCACTAGGCCGAACTGGCCGTCCGGGCCAAGACGGGGTTGGCCCACGCCGCACGGCCGCATCGCGGCAATCCCTGCGTTACGAGGCTTTGTGGTTTCGTCAAAGCGACACGGCGCCCCTCGATGCGGACACCCATGTAGGTGCGGAAGCTGTAGGGGAACTGCCGCCGCGTTTCCTCGATCACGAAAAGCACGGCGGACATGGGGGCGTTGAAGGCGCAGGCAAGGCCCGCCGCAGCACCTGCTGCCAGCAACGCCCTGCGATCGCTCCCATCGACACGGAAGAGGTCGGCGGCGGCAAGCGCCGCGGAGCCGCCCATGTGGATGGTCGGGCCCTCGCGGCCGAGCACCAGGCCGGAACCAATGGCGGCGATGCCGGCGGAAAACTTCACCGGCAGCACGCGCGGCCACCGGACCTCGCGCAGCCCTTCGATGGATCCTTCGATCTCGGGAACGCCGCTGCCGCCCGCCTCCGGCGCGTAGCGGCGGGTGAGCCACACGGCAAGTACCGTCGCGGCCATGGTGACGAGGCCGCAGGCAGCGACGAGCCGCCAGCCGTGGAGATGGCGGGCCAGCCAGGCGGGCCATTCAATGAGGCTTTCGATGATCAGATGGAATAGACCGCCGAAGATGCCGGTGAGGATGCCGGCCACGAGCGCGACCATGACGAAACACGCCTGGCTAATTTGCGTATCGGGCTGTTCTCCCTGCATGAAGCCCCCCTCTCCAGACGGTGCGCGGTGACACGCCCGCCGTGTCCGGCGAACAGAAGGGATCATGCAGAAGCGCGGACGAGCGGGGAAGGGGCTGTTGCGCTGCGATGAAGTTATCCCGAGGGCGAGGGACTTGCGGAGTGCGTTGGCGCGGTTGCCGCTGTGGGGCCTGACATGGTCCGGTCCAGGCATGAGGGTTCGCCCCATGCCTGGTTGTTACGTGATCAATTCGGGCGCTGATCGCCGCGACGCCGGAAGATGGCCGGCGTCAGGTCGCTGATTGTACTGCAACCGAGGTGGCCCATGGTGGACCAGAATTCGTCGCGCAGCAGGTCGAGCACGCGCTTCACGCCCTCCTCGCCATCGGCGGCGAGCCCGAGAGCGGCAATGCGTCCCAGGGCGACGGCGTTCGCGCCAAGGGCGATGGCGGTGACGATGTCGCTGCCACGGCGGATACCGGAGTCGAAGATGATCGGCACGTCAGGACCGGCTTCCTCGCGGACTTCGGCAAGGGTGTCGATGGCCGCCGGGACGCGATCGACCGTCCGGCCGCCATAATTCGAGACATAGAGGCCGGCGGCGCCCGCCTTCAGGGCATTGTAGGCGTCCTTGCGACTGCCCACGCCCTTGACGATGCAGGGCAGCGGTGAGGCGGCCATGACGCGGGCCGTCTGCTCCCAGGTCCAGCGGGGCTGGGTGAAGTCGAGCAGTTCCTGCAGCATGCGGATGTCCGACTTGCCGGGGCCGAAGTTGGAAGGGGTTCCCTGTCCGGGGATCGAGAAACGGTCCTCCATCATGCGCTCGCGCCACTGGCGGATGGGCGAGAAGGTGACGCAGATGTATTCGTAGCCAGCATCCTTCGCGCGGTGGATCATGTCGAGAACCTGTGCCTCCTCGCCACAGAAGGTCATCTGGAAGATGACTGCGGCGGAAGAGGCGGCGCGCACTTCCTCGAGCGAATGGCCGGCGGCAACCGGAACCATCTGCCGGATGCCGCCCGCATGGGCAGCTCTGCCCACGGCCAGCATGCCGTCGGGATGGAAAAGGGTTTCGCCGCCGCCGAACGGCGCCGTGAAGGCCGGGAAGGTCAGCTCGTAGCCCAAGACGGTCGTGCGCGTGTCGGGATTGCTGACGCCGGTGAACAGGGGAGCGTCGAACAGGTAGCGGTCGAAGGCGGCAACGTTTTCTTGGGCGGTAACCTCATCCCCCGTGCCGCAATGGAGATAGTTCCATTCCACATCGGAAAGCTTGCGGCGCGCGGCTTCGCGAATGCCGCGCAGCGAAGCGTATTTCTCCCGAGTGGCGTAGCGATCGTCTCTGCGTATCTCTTTCATGGCAGTGTTCCAGAAAAGATCAATGTGGAATGGGGGGATGAGGCACCGCGCAAAGGGATCAATCTACGGCGGCCGTGATCACCACCTCGATCAGCCTGCGCGGATCGCCCAGATCCGCCACGCCGATGGTGGCACGGGCGGGCAGGTGGTCCTCGCCGATCCACTCGACCCAGACCTTGTTCATTTCCTCTTTCTTCGACATGTCAGTGAGGTAGATGCGGGCCTGCAGGATCTTGGTCTTGTCGGTGCCGCACTCCGCCAGAAGTCCATCGAGCTTCTCGCAGATCTGGCGGGTCTGGCCGGCCATGTCGAGGTTCACGTCGGAGGCGCCGTGGCCGCCGCAATAGAGCACACCGTTATGCTCGACCGCACCGTGCATGATGCGGTGTTTTCTGTGACGCTTGATCATTCTTGTTCCTTCAGGTCATCCGCGGGTAGGGGTGTAGGGGGTGAGATCAAAGCCCGGGTCTTCGCCGGTCGCGATGCTTGCGAGCAGCTTGCCGGCAAGGGGGCCGATGGTGAGACCGGAAGCGCCAAGGCCGTTGCCGATGACCAGCCCCTCGATGCCTTTTACGCGCCCCAGGATCGGCGTGATGGACGGGCCGGCCGGACGGAAGCCGACGCGGGTTTCAAGGATGGTGGCGTTCGCAAGACCCGGGGCAAAGTGCAGACCTGCGCTCAAGACCTCGTGCTGTCCAGCGGCCGTCACGCGATAGTCGAAGCCGGTTCCGTTCTCGCGCGTGGCGCCAATCACGACGCGGCTGTCGTCGAAGGCGAGCAGGTAGTGGCTGGCCATGGGCAGGAGGACGGCCCAACGGGAGGTGTCCACTCCCGGCAGGGACAGGTGCACGATCTGTCCTCTCTGCGGCACGACCGGGTGGTTCAGGCCAAGCGGCGCCAGGATGCGCGAGGCCCAGGCACCGGCTGCCACGACGATCTGGTCGACCGCCACATCCTGGTCGCGACCATCGCGGAGGATGGCGCGGCCGTTCAGGAGCTGGAGGGTTGCCAGATCGCTGCGCAGTTCGGCGCCGGCGGCCACGGCCGCGCGCAGCATGGCGGCAGACAGAAGACGGGCGTCGACACGGGCGCCGCCCGGCACGAACAGGGCCTTCATGTCCTCGCGTAGCGGCGGGAAATGGTCGCGCGCCTGCTCCGGGGAGATTTCCTGGAAACCGCCCGATTCCGGCGCCGCGGCTGTGCGGCGGGAGAGGCGCTCGGCCGCGGCGTCGAATTCTGCTGGATCGTCGGCCACGACGAGGGCGCCGACCTTGCGGTAGCCGACCTGCGACTCGCCGCGGGCGGTCAGGTCCGCAATCAGCTGGTCATAGTAACGGGCGCCGGCGGCATAGAGCGCATACCAGCTTTCATCATCCGCCTTGGTGGCCCAAGGGCAGACGATGCCGGCGCCGGCGAGGGTGGCCTTGCCGGGGTGGCCCTCGTCAAAGACGATGACCTGATGCCCGGCAAGGGCAAGGTGATAGGCGGTGCTGGCGCCGAGCATGCCGGCGCCGATCACGGCGATCTTCATTCGACAGTCACTCCTGAAAGCCGAGAGGTTCCAAAGATGGCGGGCACGTAGCCCTTCACCGACTTGTTGACGATGGTGATCTGGTCCGCCCCGCCGAGAACAACCACCGGAACCTCCTCATGCACGATCTCCTGGATCCGGTGATAGAGCTTGGTGCGCTCCTCCTGGTCCGTGATCTGTCCGGCCTTGGTCATGATCTCGTTGTATTCGGGATTGCACCAGGCGCCGATGTTGGACGGATTGGGGACATTGTCCGAGCTGCAGGCGAGATAGTTGTTCGGGATCTGGCTCGGGTCGGGGAAGTCGTAGATGCCGCCGAACATGCCGATCTCGGCCTCGCCCTTGCGGGCGCGGTCAATGTATTCGGCCCATTCATAGGTCATGATCTCCACATTCACGCCGATCTTGGCCCAGTCCTGCTGGATCATCTCGGCGGCGCGGCGTCCGTTCGGCATGTAGGGGCGGGAGACCGGCACGGCCCAGAGCTGGACGGACAGGCCGTCGTCGAAGCCGGCTTCCTTCAGAAGCGCCTTGGCGGCTTCCGGATCATACTCCCACGGGCCGATGTCGGAGGCATGGCCCCACAGGGCAGGCGGGATGACGGCACCGGTGACATGGCCCATGCCGCTGTAGACGACCTCCACCAGGCTCTTCATGTCGATGGCCTGGGCGAGCGCCTGACGGACGCGCTTGTCCTTGAACTTTTCGAGCCGGAAGTTGAAGTGCAGCATGCCGGTCGAGGCGACGGGCGTGCGAACGGCCTCGACATTGGGAGCCTGCTCGATCGTCTCGCGGTCCGCGAGGTTTGGATAGAGGCCGATCAGGCACTCGTTGGCAAGTGCGCGCTGAAGGCGCACGGAAGCGTCGCTGGAGATGGCCATCACGACGGAATCCACCAGCGGCGTGCGGCTCCGGTCGCCGATCTGGGCGCCCCAGGTCTCCTTGAAGGGCTCGAAGCGGATCATCGTGTCGGACTGGTAAGCCTGCAGCTTGAATGGGCCGGTGCCGATGGGCTGCAGGTCGAGCTGTTCGGGCGTTCCCGCCTTCAGCATGGCATCCGCGTATTCCGCCGATGTGATCGCAAGCGACCCGTGGGCCAGCGTGCCGATGAACGGCGCGTAGGGGTTCTTCAGCGTGAAGGCGACGGTGTAGTCGTCGATCTTCTCGATCCGGTCGATGATGTCCGCCAGCTTGGCGTTGAAGGTGATGTAGTTGCCGCCGCTGACCGAATAGTACCGATGATCCTTGTTCATCATCCGCTCGAACGTGAACATGACGTCGTCCGCGTTCATCGTCCGCGTCGGCGTGAAAAGGTTATTCGACTGCCACTGCACGTTCTGGCGCAGCTTGAACGTGTAGGTCTTGCCGTCGTCGGAAACGGTCCAGCTTTCGGCAAGCGCCGGCTCGATGTTGGAACCGCCGGCTTCGACCGTGACCAGACCATCATAGATCTGGCCCAGAGCATAGATGGTGGTGCCGTTGCTTGTCAGTTCAGGATTGAAGATTTCCGGAGAGCCTTCCAGACAGACGCTCAAGACCTGAGCCTGTGCCGGTGCCGCTACGAGCGCTGCGAGAACGCCAAAGATCGCCGTCGTTTTCATTATCCCCTCGTCGAGATGTGTGAGCAGACATCCTGGGGGTATTGCACGGTGCTATTTCATGATTGTCAAATGGCTATTCTTCCGGACATTATTCCAGGAACTCATGATCGTGCGGCAGCCGGGGGAGGGAAGCCGTGAACATTCGTCAGCTCGAAGCCTTTCACGTGGTGATGGAGACCGGCTCCGTCACGCTTGCCGGCGAACGGCTCGGAATTTCCCAGTCGGCGGTGAGCAAACTGCTCAAGGCACTTTCGGAAAGCTGCGGCTTCCAGCTCTTCACCAGAAGCGGCGGCCGGATGCTGCCCACGGCGGATGCCAGGATTCTCGCAAGCGAGGTGGAGCGTCTGTTCGCGGGCACGGACCGCATTCGCCGCCTGGCGCGCGCCGTGCGCGACCGGGAATGGGGTCATGTGACGGTGGCGGCCCCGGCGGCCCTTTCCGCACGTTTTTTGGGCCTGGTGCTCGGCGACATGCTCGGCGCGCAGAATGATATTCGCGTGACGCTGCTCAACCAGGCAAGCCCGCGCGTGGCGGAGTTCGTGGCCGCTCAGCAGATCGACATCGGGGTGAGCTTCCAGCCGTTCGAGCATCCGCATGTGCAGGACGAGGCCATTGCCAGCTTCGCGATGGACTGCGCCGTTCCGGCCAACCACCCGCTCGCAGGGCGGGAGGTCATCAACATCGAAGACCTTCGCCACGAACGGTTGATCGGCACCCAGCGCAGCGACTGTTCGATCATGACCATCGACAGGGCATTCCAGCTGCAGGGCGTGCAGAGACGGGTGCATGTGGAGGTGCCCATGTCGGAAACGGCCTGCGATTTCGTCGCCAGAGGAGCGGGAATAGCGATCGTGCCGCCCTTCGTGGGGCTGGGATGGGGGCCGGACAGGATCGCGAGACGGCCTCTGCTGCCCGCCATCAGCCTGGGCATCTGGCTGTTGATGCCTTCCACGCACCAGCCGTCGCTGGCAGCGCAGAAGGTGGCCGAGGTGATCCGCGAGGGGTTGATGCCCTTTGCCTTCGCGCCCTACGAAGCGAAACGGCAAGCGGCGGAGTGAAGATTACCCAGGCCGCAATTCTGCTTTCCCCGCGGCTGAAAAGCATTCGGATGACGTTCCCAATGGCCGTGGATGGCGCGGGACAAGCGCTGGGAAACGGCCGAAAACATGCTATTCAGTCGCACGCGACGCACGATTTGGGAGCCGATCATGAGTGAGAGTTCAGCGCACGGGACAGGACAGGCGGCAGGGTTCGTCATTCAGCCCAATCCCGTGCCGGTCCTGCCGGTGGAGGGTACGAGCGACGTCTTTCCGGTCAACCGCATATTCTGCATCGGGCGGAACTATGCCGCACATGCGGTGGAGATGGGGCATGACCCGGACAAGGAGCCGCCGTTCTTCTTCCTCAAGCACCCGGCGGCGGTGATCACGGACGGCACGTTCCCCTATCCGAGCGAGACCTCGGATGTGCATCACGAGATCGAGATGGTGGTTGCTCTGGACAAGGGCGGCAAGAACATTCCGGTCGATGCGGCGCTGGAGCATGTCTACGGCTATGGCGTCGGGCTGGACATGACGCGGCGCGACCTTCAGGCGGAGGCGAAGAAGCTGGGCCGTCCGTGGGAAGTGGCAAAGAGCTTCGAGGCGTCGGCGCCGAGCGGGCCCCTGGTTCCCGCCAGCCGGATCGGGCATCCCGCCCGGGGCCGGGTGGAGCTCACGGTCAACGGCGATCTGCGCCAGGAAGGCGACCTCAACCAGATGATCTGGAAGGTGCCGGAGATGATCGCGGTGCTTTCGCGCTATTTCGAGCTGCAGCCGGGCGACATCATCATGACTGGCACACCCGCGGGCGTTGGTGCGGTCCAGCGCGGCGACGTGATGGAAGCCAGCATAGAAGGCGTCGGCCGCATCACCGTGAAAGTGATCTGAAGTCATTTCAGACAACAGAAAACCGTCCGCGCCGGAGCGCAGACGGTTTCATCGAACAATCCGGAAACCGGTCAGGCGGCCTTGGCCATCTCGTTGGCAGAGGCGTCGGCGAGCACGGTCAGGGACTCGTCGGTCTTCGACTCTTCCTGCAGGGTCTCGTCGAGAAGCTTCACCGCTTCGGCAAGGCCCAGTACCTCGGCCCAGCGCTTCAGCGTGCCGTAGCGGGTGATCTCGTAATGCTCCACTGCCTGGGCGGACGAAATCAGGCCGGCGTCGAGGGCAGGCATGCCCTTGAACTCTTCCATGATCTCCTCGCCTTCCTCGATGATGCCATCAATGGCCGGGCAGGTCTTGCCCTGTGCGCGCTTGCCGAGGACCTCGAAGATCTGCTGCAGGCGCTCGATCTGGCCTTCCGTCTCCTCCTTGTGCTGCTGGAAGGCAGCCTTGAGTTCGTCGGTCGAGGCGGCGCGCGCCATCTTGGGAAGCGCCTTCAGGATCTTGCGCTCGGCGTAGTAGATATCCTTGAGCGTATCCAAAAAGAGGTCGTCCAGGGTCTTTTCTTTCGCCATTTCCAGTTCCTCCGGGGAATGTCTTGGGGGTGAGAAGTCTGCGGGAACAAGTGCTGGCGGCGGGAAAGGTTCCACCCGATAACAAAGTACCGGAGGCAGGGGTGCTGGGGCCCTCAGAGGGAACGGGGGTACAAAAAAGGCGGCGCGGGAGATGCCGCGCCACCTTATGTTGGTGACTATGCGATCTGCGCGATCAGAACGTGGAGCTCAGCTCGCGGTCGCCCTGCTCGTCGCGGATGCGGGTCGGCAGACCCAGCTTGTCGAGCACCTTGAGGAACGGACGCGGCGGAAGCTCCTCCACGTTCGCCATCTTCTTGACGTCCCACTCGCCGGTGGCGATCAGCATCGCCGCGGCGACGGCCGGAACGCCAGCCGTGTAGGAGATCGCCTGGCTTCCGACTTCCTCGAAAGCCTCCTTGTGGTCGGCCACGTTGTAGATGAAGACTTCGCGCTCCTTGCCGTCCTTCTTGCCCTTGACCAGGTCTCCGATGCAGGTCTTGCCCGTGTAGTTCGGGGCGAGAGAAGCCGGATCCGGCAGGACAGCCTTGACCACCTTCAGCGGCACCACTTCCTGGCCATTGTCGAGCTTGATCGGCTGCTCGGACAGGAGGCCCAGGTTCTTCAGAACCGTGAAGACGTTGATGTAGTGGTCGCTGAAGCCCATCCAGAAGCGGACGAACGGCACATCGAGGTTCTTCGACAGCGAGTGGATCTCGTCATGGCCGGTCATGTAGGTCGTGCGGGTGCCAACAACCGGAAGATCCCACTCCTTGCGGATCTCGAACATCTGGTTCTGGGTCCACTGGCGGTTCTGCCACGACCAGACGCGGCCCGTGAACTCGCGGAAGTTGGTCTCCGGATCGAAGTTGGTGGCGAAGTAGCGGCCGTGGTTGCCCGCATTGACGTCGATGATGTCAATGGAGTCCAGCGTGTCGAAGTATTCCTGGGCGGCCAAAGCAGCGTAGGCATTCACGACGCCCGGGTCGAAGCCGGCGCCGAGGATGGCGGTGACGCCAGCCTTCTCGCAGGCCTCGGCACGCTTCCACTCGTAGTTGCCGTACCACGGCGGGGTCTCGCAGATCTTCAGCGGATCCTCGTGGATGGCGGTGTCGATGTAGGCCGCGCCGGTCTCGATGCAGGCCTGGAGCACCGACATATTGATGAAGGGCGCGCCGACGTTGATGACGATGCTCGCCTTCGTCTTGCGGATCAGCTCCTTGGTGGCCTCGATGTCCAGAGCGTCGAGCTGGTGAACTTCCAGCACGCCCGGCGTTTTCAGATTTCCCTTCTCATGAATCGATGCGCGGATTGCCTCGCATTTGGCAACGGTGCGCGACGCGATATGAATATCGCCAAGTACATCGTTGTTCTGCGCGCATTTGTGCGCCACAACCTGGGCAACACCGCCAGCGCCTATGATAAGGACATTCTTTTTCATTTCGCCGGGAACACTCCTTTTACGTTTCCAAGGGACGGGTGGATCTAACTACCTCATGAAAGGCTAGCTTCATAGTCCGCGAAATCGAACTCGCGGACAAGGCGGATGGAGCCGTCAAGCTCCTTCACTGCGATGGACGGCATCTTGACGCCGTTGAACCAGTTCTTCTTGACCATCGTGTAGCCGGCGGCGTCCTGGATGGACAGACGGTCGCCGATCCCGACTGGCTGCGGGAAGCGGAATTCGCCGAAGATGTCGCCCGCGAGGCACGACTTGCCGCAGACCTGATAGACGTAACCACCCGCATTCGGCTCCATCTTGGCCGGTTGGCGGTAGATGAGCAGGTCCAGCATGTGCGCCTCGACGGAAGAGTCGACGATCAGCAGTTCCTTCTGGTTGACCACCTTGTCGAGGACGGTGACCTCCAGCGTGGTCGACTTCGTGATCGCGGCCTCGCCAGGCTCCAGATAGACCTGTACGCCATATTTTTCGGAGAAGGCTTTGAGTCGCGCGCAGAAGCGGTCGACCGGATAGTCCTCGCCGGTGAAGTGGATGCCGCCGCCGAGGCTTACCCAGTTCACCTTGTAGAACAGCTCGCCGAAACGCTCCTCGACGCGTGTGAGCAGCTGATCAAACAGCTCGAAGTTGCTGTTCTCGCAATTGTTGTGGACCATGAAGCCGTCGATGCGGTCGATCACGGGGAGCACCTTCGCCGGATCCCATTCGCCGAGGCGGCTGAAGGGACGGGCCGGGTCGGCCAGGTCAAACTCCGAGGAGGAGACACCGGGGTTGAGGCGCAGGCCCACCGGAATGTGCTTCGCGCGGTCGGTAAAGCGCTCGACGCGGTCGGTAAAGCGCTCGAACTGCGAGAGCGAGTTGAAGATGATCTTGTTGGCATTGGCGATCACCTCGTCGATCTCGTGATCGGCATAGGCCACGCTGTAGGCGTGCGTCTCGCCGCCGAAATGCTTGGCGCCGAGCTTCACCTCGTAGAGGGAGGAGGACGTGGTGCCGTCCATGTGCTTGTTCATCAGGTCGAACACGCACCAGGTGGCGAAGCACTTGAGGGCGAGCAGGACCTTGGCGCCGGACTGTTCGCGGACGCGGTCCATGATCTCCATGTTGGCGAGCAGCTTCGCTTTGTCGATCAGATAGTAGGGCGTTGAAAGCTCTGACATGTTCTGGCCTCACGTCCGGTTACGGCTGGCCGATCCGCGCGCCGGGCGGGCCCGCAGGCTTGTCGACCAAACCCAATGGTGGTGTTCGCAGTTCCCTGTCCCGGGACACAAAGTTTCGCTGGGTCCTATAGGGGAGGGGGGCCGTTCGCGCAAGTTCCCGCCGGTGCGCGGAACGACGCTGGGGCCTGTGGGGACAATTTCCCTGTGAACATGTTGCTTCCGATAGCGGATTGCAAGTGCCGAGCTTATCCGCCACGGGGAGCGGCCGGAGGGCGCGCTTGACTTTCCCGGGGCAGAGGGCAAGCTAACCGCCATGAGACTGAAGCGAACCTTTCGCCGCCTCGGCTGCGCATTGAGGGTCATTCCCATCGCGGGCGAATAGCCCCGGTGCGGACGTCCGTCCGTCACCCGGGGCTGATGACATGCAGCCGGCGCGAGCGTTGAGACATTCCCGACTACAGCGTCGATCTCCATCACAAACAGGTTGAAACCGCAGGGTCCGCACGACGCAATGCTTTGAGGCATGCGTCTGTTTTCCGTTCCGAACGGCTTCGCCGGATCCTGCACTGGCAGGAGCAGAGATATGACGACAGACGGCGTATCCTGGCATCTGACCTCGGGGGACCATCTCATTCTCGAGGGAATGGTCACGGCATTTGCAGGAGAGGACACGGCCTATGCGCGCATGCTGCGACGGAAGGCGCGCCACGGCCGGATCTACCTGGCGGCGGATCTGCCCGAGAACGCAGCCCGTCTTGGCAGCTGGGTGACCTATACGGTCAACGGGGTCTCCTATGGTCCCCACCGGCTGGTGGAGAAGCCTGAAACAGGTTCCGACCAGCTCTCCATCGGCGGGTTGCGGGGGCTGGCACTTCTCGGGCTGCTCGAAGGCTCCGCGGTTGTTGTGGAGACCGACGACGGGTGCCGGGAAAACATCACCCTGGTGAAGGTTGCGCCGCGGAATGCCACGCCTGACACCGTGGCCACTCAAAGGAATGTGGCCGAGGTCATCGCCTTTCCGGGGCGGCGCAAGCAGGCAGGTGTCGGCCACTGGGCGCCGGAGGACGATCCGGGGCCATCCGCGGCCTGAACCCTGGGCTCATGCGAAAACGGCGGCCCCGCAGCCGCCGTTTCGTTTGGATCAGTGAGTGTTGTGCGCCACCCAGTTGTGCCAGTCGCGCTCGTTGCCGTTGAAAACGTTGAGGTCGATCTTGCCGGAGACGCCGCCCGACAGGCCGGAGCCGGAATACTGCCAGAAGACCCACTTGCGGCCCGGATAGACCTGCGAGGGATGGGCGGCGACGGAGCGGAGCCAGAACGGATAGTCGAGGAACTCGCCCTGGAGGTTGTCGCGATAGAAGTCAGGCGCGGTGTAGATGATCGGGCGCTGGCCGTAGTGCTTCTCCAGCTTGGTGAGGAAGACGCGCATCTTCTCGATCACCTGCTGGCGCGAGGGACGCTTCTTGCACTGGGACAGATGGTTCCATTCGACGTCGAGCACCGGGGGCAACGCGCCTGGCTCGCGCGGAACGTTGCGGATGAACCAGTCGGCCTGGTCGGCGGCAGGGCTGCACCAGTAGAAGAAGTGGTAGGCGCCGTGCTTCATGCCGGCCTCGCGTGCCTCTCGCCAGTTCTTGTGGAACATCGGGTCGAGGTGGTCAACGCCGTCGGTGGCCTTGATGTAGACGAAGTTCGCGCCGTGCAGGCGAAGGTCCGTCCAATTGATGTTGCCCTGCCAGCGGGACACGTCGACGCCGTGCACCGGCAGGCGGTGCGGTGCGTGTTTGCCGAAATTGATGGGCTTTGCGTCCCTGAAGCGCTGGCTGTAGACCCTCTGCTTTTCCCGCTTGCGCGGCGCGGCGCGGCGCGGCGAGGGAACCATCAGGGCGGCCGTCTGGACCTGACCTTCAACGGGGGCGATCGCCAGGGCGGTGGGCGGAAGGCCGGTCTGCGACTGGGATGACGCGGACTGCGCAGGCGAGGCTGGTGCCGAATGCTTGGGCGAGTGGGCCGAAACGGAGGCGGTGGTTTCGTAGGACAGGTCCGCCAGCAGTTGCTCGATCGTCATGCCGCGCGACGAACAGCCCGCAAGCAAGGCCGCACAAAGCACTGCAATCGCCGACTTGCCGAAACTACGCATGGAAACCCGCACCTGAGAACTCACAGCAAGCGCTGTTAGACGTCTGCACGGGTACGCTACGGAACAATCACCAAGAAATACTAAATGCGGTCGTAAACCATATTAGTCAGCGGCTGTGGATGAGCGCGGACGAGCCGCGCGCCATCCTATTGCGCCGGCGTAATGCGCAGAATCTCGCCGTTATCCTCGTCGGTGATCACGTAGATGGAACCGTCAGGGCCTTCGGCCACGTCGCGGATGCGCAAGCGGAGGCTCTCGAGCAGGCGCTCCTCGCCGGTGACGCTATCGCCCGAGAGGGTGAGACGGACAAGCGCTGTGGAGGCGAGACCACCTACGAAAAGATTGCCCTTCCAGTCGGGGAAGGCGTCGCCCTGATAGAAAATCATGCCGGAGGGGGCGATGACCGGTGTCCAGGTGCGGATTGCATCCACCATGCCGTCCTTGTGCTGCAAGCCCTCACCAATGGTCGTGCCGTCGTAGTTGATGCCGAGGGTGACGATCGGCCAGCCATAGTTGGCGCCGGGCTCGATGATATTCAGTTCGTCACCGCCGCGGGGGCCATGCTCGATCTCCCACAGCACGCCGGTCTCGGGATTGATGGCGGCCGCCTGGATGTTGCGATGGCCGTAGGACCAGATTTCGGGCAGCGCTCCTTCCTGGTTTACGAACGGATTGTCGGCAGGCACGGAGCCATCCGGGTTGATGCGGACGATTTTGCCAAGGTGCGAGTTCAGCTCCTGCGCCTGGCCGCGGAAGCGCTCGTGGGAGCGTTCGCCCAGCGTGATGAAGAGGTAGCCCTCCGGATCGAAGACGAGGCGCGAGCCGAAATGGAGCTGGCTCTGGACCTTTGGCTGCTGCCGGAAGATGACCTCGACGTTTTCGAGACGCGCGTTGTCGTCGCTCAGACGGCCGCGCGCGACTGCCGTGCCGTTGCCGCCTTCGCCAGCCTCGGCGTAGCTCAGGTAGACGAGGCGGTTCTGCTCGAATGCGGGATCGAACGCCACGTCCAGCAGACCGCCCTGGCCGCGGGCATCGACCTCGGGCACGCCGGCGATCGGGTCCGACAGGCGGTCGGTCACGAGGCGGAGATTTCCGCTGCGCTCCGTCACGAGCATGGTGCCATCGGGGAGGAAAGCGAGGCCCCACGGATGGGACAGGCCATTAACGACCGTCTGGACGCGGATGGACGGCCCTTCGGTTTCGAACACTTCGTCAACGGCCAAAGCCGGAGACGCAAGCATGGCTGCAAGCGAGACCAGTGACAGACGACGGGCAAGCTGGTGCATGACGACCTCCCAGACCGGAAACGTTGAATGCTCCGAAACGCGGTTCCCCATTCCACAAGAAGGCGGGAACCGGGATCTTCCTCCTCCGGAACGGCTTTCCAATCTTCAGAAGGGAAAACCGTTCCCGCAGCATTTCTGCGATACCGGCCAAATGCTGGCACTTCGAGGCTTCCGCCGCAAGCGCAAGAAGTGGAAAGCCCGTTTGAAGAGGGACGACGTGATCTGCGGAGCCGGTTCAGTTGAGGATGAACGGGTTTCCCGGGATTTCCGCGAAAGGTTACACCGGCGTCGGGCTGTGAGCGGAGACCTTCAGGTCGAGCGCCACGTGGCCTTCCGGCGCGCCGAAGCGGAGGAACGCTTCCGACATGGCGGCAAAGACCGCGCCGGCATCTCCCCGGAGCTTGGTGCAGAAATTCTTCGAGCGGTCGAAGACACCCGACTGTTTCACGAAGTCGATGCAGCCGTAGATCTCGTCCATGTGATGCGCCGCGCCAAGAGGGTAGAGCGAAAACTGGGCCGCGACCGTCAAGCCCGTCACCGGGGCCGACGCCACGGCTGCCTTCGCGGCGGCGATCCGATCGGCGAGGGGTGCCTGATTGCCGAGCTCCGAATTGGGGGTGCAGATCGGGTCATCCGGTTCACCGGGGCAGCCGCGGGAGACGGTTGCCGCGAGCACGCAATGCTTGCCTGCATTTGCAGCATGGACGAACAGATCCCGCATTGCGGGAAACAGCTGCTCGGGAGGCCCGACAAGCAGGGTGGAGAGGTCGTCGGTCTCGATGCGGAAGTTCTCGCGGTAGGGATCGAGGGCCTTCACCGCCCCCAGAATGATGCCGACGAAATCGTCGGACATTGGATACAAGGAAATCTGCGCGCCTGAAAACATCGTCGCCTCGCTCCGCTGGCATTACCCAGATCAGCTCAAAGGGACCGACGGTTTCCCGTCATCTCAGCCCTGCGAGCGCGGCAGCACGAGTTTCGGCTTGCCCGCCCGGTCGAGCGCCCCTATCGATGGGCGCACCATGCACCATGGGCGAACAATTCTCAATAATATTGTTGTGTCGCACGTCAGGCGGCGGAATCATCGCCAGAGCCAGGCTTGACACCGGCTGCGTATGTTTCAGGCGACATCCGCAGGCCCGCCGGGCAATGTTGTCCTTCGCAACATCATGGCACCCGCCTCAGGGCCGAAGCGAGCTCCGGCCTCGAGGCATGTTGCGCATTGTCTTAGTAGTAGCCGCGGGGGCAGGCTGCGGTGTAGCGGCGTCCGTACTGGTCACGGTAGACGCACTGGTTGCTGCCTTCCGACGCGCGGCCGATCAGAGCGCCAGCGATTGCGCCCGCCGCACCGCCGATCACAGCACCCTCAACGCTGTCGTTTGCCACGGCCGCGCCGATTGCAGCGCCACCGACGCCACCAATCGCCGCACCCTGCTGGGTGGGTGTGCATGCGGCAGCCCCGGCCAGAACCAGCGGCAGTACCAATAGGAGCTTTTTCATCGGACTCTCCAAGATCATTCAGCAGCGGAATAATTCCGTCGCGGTACAATTTGTTCCCAAGCTAACGAATCCGGCTATCGAGAAACGGATCGGCCGGTCGCCAGCGGGCGGAAATTTATGGAGTGGAACATGTACCGCAGATGAACGTCCGGCAGTTTCCGCGTTGAAATTTGGTTAGCCGTCTATGCGGCGGTCCGGATGGATCCCATGGGTTTGCTCCAGGTATTCGCGGTGGGATACGCAGCGGACATCATTGCGCCGGCAAACGTCCCTGGCGAAGCTCTCGAGAGCACGCCAGTAAGCGCCGCCGTTCATCAGCGTGAAGTGCAAGCCGATCTGGAGCGGCGCGCGGCTGCCCTCGTATTCGCGTCGGAAGGCGGCCATGAAGGCCTCGTACGCGCGCTGCTCATATATGTCGGCGGCCGCCAGGTCCTCCTCGCCGCGCGAATGGCGGACGTAAAGGTTGTAATCCATGGCGATAATCGGCCGTTGGGCCGGTCCCTCCGGAATGAGGGGCAGCGCGAAGCGGAAAACGCCATCTTCTCGCGGTACAGGCAGGGGAGCGCGGGAGACGGTGCTGGCATCATAGGTGAAGCCGCTGGCCCTCAGCGCCTTGAAGAGGCTGCCGGAGGAAGACAGATAGGGCGCGCGGAAGCCGATGACCTCGTTGCGGGCGAAGCGTCTCCAGCCCACGGGCTCACCGTCGATCCGGTTCAATTGCCAGGCGTTCTCAAGAACGGTGGCGAACTGGGCAAACTCGTGCTGCCAGTCGGCAGCCGACCACTTGCCCCCGTCGAGATGGCCGCAGCCATGGCTGGCGATTTCATGCCCCTCCGCGCGGGCGGACCAGATGTGCTGCAGCCGAGCAGCCACCTCTTCCCGACCGGCCGCATAGCCCACGTTGGATTTCGGGCCGCGGCTGCCGGGGGCTGTGTACATGCCGCGGGTCTCGGGCGTGAGCAGGTAGACGCACGACAGGAAATAGGTGAAGCGGGCGTCCGCTTCCCTGCCCAGCCGGCGGCTGCGCTCCCACTGGGCGAGAGGACCGGCGCCATCGAAGGAGATCAGAACGTATTGCGGCTGCGTCCCGGACTGCGCCGAGGGTCGACCGGAGTGGGCCGGGGAAAGCGCGGACAGCAGCGAAAACGTGATAATCGCAATACGGTTGGCAGACATGATTCTTCTTTTCGGAAACGGTAAAGCCGGTTCGCTACCGCGGGAATGTGGCCGGATTGGAATGCGGACCCGGCTGTTCACAGGATTTCGACCGCCGGGGGCCGGGACGTGATGGGGAGGTGTTTTCCCCGCTCCCCCTTCCATGTGCGGGAATTTTCGTTAAAAAGCCCACAAGACCATAAACGCCGGGCGCGTGTCCGGCTCAGGAACGAGAAATCTCATGTCGGACGACAGTTTCATTCGCGAAGTCAACGAAGAGCTTCGCCAGGACCAGCTCAAAAGCCTCTGGAAGCGCTTCGGGCCGGTGGTGATTGGCGTAGCCGCGCTGATCGTGCTCGGCACGGCGGCCTATGTCGCCTATGAGAGCTGGACCACGAGCCGCGCGAACCAGGCCGGAGACCAGTTTGCGCAGGCACTCGACCTCGCCGCCCAGGGCAAGACCGAGGAAGCCGTGGCCAAGCTGGAAGAACTGCGGCAGGGCGGCGTCAGCACCTATCCGATGCTGGCGCGGATGCGCGAAGCAACGATCCTGGCCGACGCAGGCAAGGCGGCCGAGGCAATTGCCGCGTTCGACGAGGTTGCGAATGACAGCTCGGCGCCCGGCGTGTTCCGAGATATGGCGCGCCTCAGGGCCGGCATGCTGCTCGTCGATAACGGCACTTACGCGGATGTGGCCGCGCGGGTGGAGAGCATGACGGCCGACAGCAATCCGATGCGCCACTCGGCGCGCGAGATTCTGGCGCTCGCCGCATGGAAGGACGGCAACCGCGAGACGGCACTGTCGCTCTTCGAGCAAATTCTCAATGACAGCGAGGCCCCGGCGGGTGTCCGCGAGCGGGCGGAGATGATGGCCGAGCTTATTTCCGGGACGGGATCGGGCTCATAATGGCTTTCAAGGTGGCAATCGTCGGCCGGCCCAACGTGGGCAAGTCGACGCTCTTCAACAGGCTGGTGGGGCGCAGGATCGCGCTGGTGGACGACACGCCCGGCGTGACGCGGGACCGTCGCATCCATCCGGCAAGGCTGCAGGACCTGCGCTTCGACGTGATCGACACGGCCGGTCTCGAATCCGCTGCGGCTCCGACGCTCGAGGGCCGCATGCGCCAGCAGACCGAGAGGGCGATCGACGAGGCCGACCTCGTGCTGTTCATGGTGGACGCGCGGACCGGGATCATGCCCGACGACCACACCTTCGCCGATCTGGTCCGCCGCAAGGGCAAGCCGGTGATCCTGGTCTCCAACAAGACCGAGGGGCGCGGTGCGGAAGCCGGCGTGATGGAGGCCTACAGCCTTGGGCTCGGAGAGCCGATTGCCATTTCCGCCGAGCATGGCATCGGCATGCCGGAGCTGCGTGACGCGATAGCCGAAATTGCCGGTGAGCGGATCGGGCAGGCGCAGGACGAAGAGGAACGCCGCGCCCTCCACGTCAACGACACGCTGCAGGGCGACGACATCGACCCGGATGCGGAAGAGCCGGCTTATGATTCGGCAAAGCCGCTCAGCATTGCCATCGTCGGCCGTCCGAACGTGGGCAAGTCCACGCTCATCAACGCGCTGCTCGGCGAGGAGCGCATGCTGACGGGACCGGAAGCCGGCATCACGCGCGATTCAATTTCCGTCGACTGGACGTGGCGGGGACGGTCGATCAAGCTCGCCGACACCGCCGGCATGCGCCGCAAGTCCCGCGTGCAGGAGAAGCTCGAGAAACTGTCCGTCGGCGAGACGCTGAGGGCGATCCGGTTCGCGGAGGTGGTGATCGTGGTGTTCGACGCCACGCAGGCCTTTGACAAGCAGGATCTGCAGATCGCCGACCTGATCATCCGCGAGGGCAGGGCGCCGGTGATCGCTTTCAACAAGTGGGATCTCGTCGAGAACCCGCAGGAGATGCTGGCGGAACTGCGCGAGAAGGTGGAGCGCCTGCTGCCGCAGGTGAAGGGGCTCAAGTTCGTCACCATCTCGGCGGAGACGGGCCGCGGGCTCGACCGCATGATGGAAACGGCCGTCGAGGTCCACAAGGTCTGGAACCGGCGTGTCTCGACCGGAAAGCTCAATCGGTGGCTGGAGCGCGCGACGCAGATGCACCCGCCGCCCGCGGTTTCCGGCCGCCGCCTCAAGGTCAAGTACATGACCCAGGTGAAGACGCGGCCGCCGGGATTCGTCATCTCCTGTTCGCGTCCCGAGGTGATGCCGCAGACCTATATCCGCTACCTGATCAACAACCTGCGGGAAGCCTTCGACATTTACGGTGTTCCAATCCGTGTCATCCTGCGCACGTCCGAGAATCCGTTCGCCGGAAAGGCGAAGGAGAGGGATTGACCGAAGGCTCACTCAGAATGCAAACCCGAGACCCCGGCCACGGCCGGGGTTTCTTTTGGGCGCCTTGGGGCAGGTCAGGCTTCAAGTGGCGGCCGCCACACATCTTACCGATTTCTTAATGAAATCAATGATCAAGCTGGATGGCGAATTAACCTTCGATCAAGGTTAATCAAATAATTTCCACCTCAACAGCGGCGTACGAGTATATGTGTGTGAGGTTGGGGTGTTCCGTTCAGTCCCGCGTTCGAGTCGTATTCCGGTAGAGAAACGGTCGCGTCTGGGACCCACTCTGCTCGGTCTGGCCATCTGGCTCGGTTTCCCGACGGTCGCGGCTTATCAGGATATTCCAAGCCTCATTTCTGGTGCAGAGTCCGAGATTCGATGGGCAGCGGTGATCGAGCAGTCCGTCGCCGGCTCCATTCACAAGGCCGAAATGCCGTTCTCCGACGCCGATTCCCGACTGGACGCGCTTTCCGGCAGCGGCATGGTGGCGCCGGGCATCGGCGAGGTGGCTTTCCGTTCCAAGAACAAGACACCGGTATCGACATCCGACGAGCAGCGCGTGAACCGGGACGAAAAGCAGGGCCGCGTGGTGCAGGTCGTGCCAGTTGCGCCGCCTAGCCTGTTCAATGCGGGATCCATCATCGAACAGACCGGTGCGTTCCTGGAATCCGAGCCGCTTGGCGAGATACCCATGGCCTTCGTGAAACCGGAGGTGAAGGGCAAGGAAGTGCAGATTGCTTCCGCCTTCCACGTCAAACAGAAGAAGAAGCGCGAGCCCAACATGCTTCCGGCTGTCGCGAAGCTCGTGAACAACGATGAGGCCGACGTCCTGGCCACGGCCTATGCTCCGGCGGAGCCGGATTATGCGCGCACCTCCCCCTTCGCCAGCATCCTGCGCGACGAGGATGACGGCCGCTTCATTCCGCCGATCGACCCGGGCGACCATATGTGGGCCAAGGCGCCGCTGCCACCGCACGTGTTCAGCGAGAAGGAGCAGAAGTGCCTGGCCGAGGCCATCTATTTCGAGGCGCAGGGCGAGCCCATCGAGGGACAGGCGGCGGTCGCGCAGGTGGTGCTCAACCGCGTGCGCAATCCCGCCTATCCCAACACGATCTGCGGCGTGGTCTACCAGAACGATCACTGGTACAACCGCTGCCAGTTCTCCTTCGCCTGCGACGGGATCAAGGACCGCATTACCAGCCCCGCGCACTACCGGATCGCCAAGGAAGTCGCGATGGCGGTGACCGCTGGCAAGATCTGGCTGGAGAGCGTCGGCAGTTCGACGCACTATCACGCAACATATGTGCGTCCCAAGTGGGCGAAGACGATGAAAAGGCTCACCCAGATCGGACGGCACATCTTCTATCGCACCTACGGTGGCGGCTGGAACTAGGTTGCGGAACTCTCGAAAAGAGACCTTTATCGGACGCACAAATGCGCAGATTCTCCCCGGATTTTGGGTCCGCCTGAGGCAGGCGCATTGTCGCAGTGAATTAAAGTCCTGTTTTCATTGCTGTTAATCGTCCAGCAAGAGGATATTTACGCGGCTTGACTGCAAGAATGCCTCTCACTATGTTGCCCGCGACTTCGAGACGGTCATTCTTCGAGGTTTTGCCGGCTGCTGGAGGTTCCGATGGCAGAACAGAACGGGCCTGACGACCTGGAACAGCGGCGGCGGAAACTCGAAGATGCCCTGGCAGCGCGCCAGTCCGCATCGAACGGTGAGGGCGGCGCGCAAAACACCAAAGGCGGGGGATTCGGAAACGCGTTCAAGCTTTCCGGGGAATTCATCGGCGGTGTCGTGGTGGGTATAGGACTGGGATGGTTTTTCGACCAGCTTCTCGGCACCACGCCATGGGGTCTGATCGTCTTCCTGCTGCTCGGTTTCGCGGCAGGTGTTCTGAACGTCCTGCGTGCGACAGGGCGGGTTGCTGAGTTTGGGTCAGCGAAGCCAGGCAATGGCGGCGATGATCCGCAAAGGAAATAAAGCGGAAGACACCGCAACGAAGTGAGGGTACTTCAGTGGCCACGGATCCAATTCATCAGTTTCAGATTTCCAAGTGGATTCCGATCGAGGTTGGTGGGCTGGACCTGTCGTTCACGAATGCCTCGGCATTCATGGTCGCCACTGTCGCCGCTTCCGGCGCCTTCCTGTTCCTGAGCACCTCGAACCGCGGCCTGATCCCGACCCGCGCGCAGTCCGTCGCAGAGATGGCCTACGAGTTCATCGCGAACATGCTGCGGGACAGCGCCGGAACGCACGGCATGAAGTTCTTCCCGCTGGTGTTCTCGCTCTTCATGTTCGTCTTCGTGGCGAACCTGCTCGGACTGGTGCCCTACTTCTTCACGGTGACCAGCCAGATCATCGTCACCTTCGCGCTGGCCATGCTGGTGATCGGTACTGTCATCGTGTATGGTTTCATGAAGCACGGGCTTGGCTTCCTCAAGCTGTTCGTGCCCAGCGGCGTTCCCGCCGTCGTCGTGCCGCTGGTGGTTGCGATCGAGGTCGTTTCCTTCCTCTCGCGTCCGATCAGCCTTTCCGTCCGTCTTTTCGCGAACATGCTTGCCGGTCACATCACGCTGAAGGTGTTCGCCGGCTTCGTGACTTCGCTCAGCGCGCTCGGTGCACTCGGTGTTGCCGGCTCGATCCTCCCGCTGATCATGACTGTCGCGATCACGGGTCTTGAGTTTCTGGTTGCCTTCCTGCAGGCCTACGTCTTTGCCGTCCTGACCTGCATGTACCTCAACGATGCGGTGCACCCCGGCCACTAGAAGAGATTAACGGCGGTTTTCCGCCACGGTTCCAGAGTTCAAACGCTTCACAAGGAGTTGCAAGATGGAAGCAGAAGCAGCAAAGGCGATTGGCGCAGGTATCGCATGCCTCGGCATGGGTGGCGCAGCTATCGGTCTCGGCAATATTTTTGCCAACTACCTGGCGGGCGCCCTGCGCAATCCGTCCGCAGCTGATGGCCAGTTCGGCCGTCTGATCCTGGGCTTCGCCGTGACCGAAGCTCTGGGCATCTTCTCGCTGCTGGTCGCCCTTCTCCTCCTGTTCGTCTAAGCCGCACATTCTTTTGGCTTGCCGGGCGCCCCGCAAGGCGGCGTCCGGCTCTATAGAGCAAGGGGATAGCCATGTTTGTGGCACCGGCATTCGCCCAGGAAGCGGCTGAAAACGCAACCGGCGAAATCCATACAGAGACCGGCGTCGCGGAAGAGGGCGCCCACGGCGGTACCTTCCCTCCGTTCGACAGCTCGACCTACCCGTCGCAGATCCTTTGGCTTGCGATCACCTTCGGGCTTTTCTACCTGTTTCTGAAGCGCGTGGTGCTGCCACGCATCGGAAGCACGCTGGAAGTCCGTCACGATCGCATCGCCAGCGATCTTGATCAGGCCTCCCGTCTCAAGGAAGAGGCGGACGCTGCCGTTGCCGCTTACGAGCAGGAGCTGGCCGAGGCCCGGCGCAAGTCGGCCGCAATCGCCCAGGAGGCTCGCGACAAGGCCAAGGCGGAGGCTGAAGCCGAGCGCGCGTCCATCACCAAGGCGCTTGAGGCAAAGCTTGCCGAGGCCGAGACGCACATCGAGGAGATCAAGCGCAAGGCTCTCGCCGATGTGGACAGCATCGCCGAGGAGACCGCCGCGGAGATCGTCCAGCAGCTCACCGGCAATCAGGTGAGCAAGGAAACCGTCACGGCTGCCGTAAAGGCAGTGAGCCAGTAGGAGAATCGCTATGGATGCAACATTCTGGGCGTTTGTCTCCCTGATTCTCTTCCTGGCCGTACTGGTCTACGTGAAGGTTCCTTCGATCGTCGCGAAGGCGCTCGACGCGCGCGCCGACCGCATCCGCAAGGAACTTGAGGACGCCCGCGCCCTGCGCGAGGAGGCACAGCAGCTTCTGGCCGAGTACCAGCGCAAGCGGCACGAGGCCGAGAAGGAAGCCGCCGATCTGGTCGCCGCCGCGCAGCGGGAGGCCGAGCACATCGTCGCCGACGCCAAGGCGAAGACCGAGGAATACGTGGCACGCCGCACCAAGCTGGCCGAGCAGAAGATCGCCCAGGCTGAGCGGGACGCCATCGCCGAGGTCCGCGCCCGCGCAGTTGACGTGGCCGTTGCCGCTGCTGGAAAGATCCTCAGCGATACGGTCGACGGCAAGGTGGGCAAGACCCTGTTCGAGCAGTCGCTCGCTCAGATCAAGTCGAAGCTCAACTGAGTCGCGCAGCATCATTTCCGATTGCTGAAAATGCCGCCGCTCTGGCGGCATTTTCTTTTTGGGCTTCCGGCTTCAGCACCCGGAGCGGCGCGGTGTTTCATCGAGGCTCCGCGACCAGTCGTCCAATCGTTCCCTGTCGCCTCCTGGCCTGGGAACGATTTTCTTTCCCGGCGCGCTGTTGCCGGCCCCATCGGCACCCGGCCGGAATACGGGGTGGTTGGATTGTCCCGCTAACTGAGAGCGCGACGGTACGTTTAGACGGGTGATTCCCTTTTGGTGCTAATTTGAGATAGTGTAGGCGGGAGAGGCGGCGGCATAGCCGACAGGGTCGTCAGGGCAGGGGTGTGCCGACGGACAATGTCGCAGAGAGGTTCACATGACCCTGCTGATACTTGGCCTTGTGCTGTTTCTGGGAATACATTCCACGCGTATCGTCGCATCCGGTTTCCGTGACCGGGTGATCGCGGAAAAGGGCGAGAAGTTCTGGAAGGTAACCTACACGGTCGTGGCGCTGGCGGGGTTGGTGCTGATCGTGTGGGGTTATGCGCGTGCCCGCTATGATGCGGTGATCGTCTACGATCCGCCGGTCGGCATGCGCCATCTGGCGCTGCTGCTGATGCTGCCGGTATTCCCGCTGTTTGCCGCCTCGCACAACAACGGTTTCATCAAGGCGAAGCTGCAGCATCCGATGCTGATCGGCACGATCCTCTGGGGCGTGGCGCATCTGGTCGCAAACGGCACGCTGGCCGACGTGGTGTTGTTCGGTGGCGTGCTGGTCTGGGCCATTGTGGACCTGATTTCCTCCTTCAGCCGCGGGCCGGTGACGCTCAGGGGCGAGCCGGTGCTGCGGAAGGACATTTCCGCCGTGGTGGCCGGGCTGGTGATTTATGCGGTCCTCGTCCTCTGGTTGCACGAATTCCTGTTCGGTGTATCGCCGATCGGATAGCAGTGTTGCTGCCGAAGCATTTCAGGCTTTCCGCATAGGTCTTTCGTCGGCCGACGCGGGTTTGAGACCTGCAGCCCTCGACAGACTCAGAGCGAGGGCGCGGGTGACGGAACCCGTATTATGTCCGCGGCGTGACGCCAAAAATCTTCAATGCTTCAGACTAGCTCCCGACCCGGGTCCGTCGCGATCGGTGTTTCGGCAGGGCTGGCCTTCAAGGGCGCGAAGGACATGCGGTGCAGGCGTGCGAGGGGACCGTAGACCGAGATGGCGCCGCGGTGCTTCTTCGTTGCGTAGCCGACGTGGCTGTCAAAGCCGTAGGCGGGGGCGTGCAGACCCGCCCGGACCATCATGCGGTCGCGCGTGACCTTGGCCACGATGGATGCTGCGGCAATGGATTGTGAGCGCTGGTCGCCCTTGATGATCGCCTTGCAGGGGCAGGGGAGCCCCGGTGGTACATCGCGGCCGTCGACAAGCGCGTAGGCCGGCGTCACGCAAAGGCTGGCGACGGCGCGGCGCATGGCCTCAAGGCTTGCACGCAGGATGTTGGACCGGTCGATGGACAGGGCACAGAGAGACGCTACGGACACCGCTTGCGCGGTGGCAAGGATGTCTTCGTAAAGCGCCTCACGGCCGGCTTCTGGCAGCTGCTTCGAGTCATGGAGCCCATCGGGGATGCGCTCGGGGTCCAGGATGACCGCAGCGGCCACGACGGGTCCAGCCAGCGGACCGCGCCCGACTTCGTCCAGACCGACCACGGGCGCGTGGCCGTCACGCATCAGCCCCGTCTCGATGGTGAAATCGGGACGGAGCGGGATTTCCTCAAAAAGAAGCAGAGAATCGGATTGCGAGCCAGCCATGGGACACATGGTTGCACCCGCATCCGATTCTCCGCAAGCCTTAACCCCGGGGTGCGGCGGAAAGGGGTTAGGGCAATTTCGCGACGGACCGCCGTGCGGCGAAAGGCGGAAACCGCCGCGATCTCAAAAAAGAGGCCCGCCCAGGCAAGTCAGGACGTCCGCAACGCCGGACGACCCGGCGTCCGTTCCTCCGGCGGCGTGGGACAGCGGTAGGGCACCGATATTCCCAAACCGCCTACCTCCGGCTACCGGGCGCCCCAGGCAAACCCAGGGCCCGGCACCGCCCCGAACCACGCACCGACCGCCGGACGCGATCCACGGCGTGAAGCGCCTGACCGCTTGAGCCTCCAACAGGTAGCGCCGCGCTTCTCGCACAGCCGCGGGTTCCGCACCGGAAGCCGAGAGCCGGCCTGCAGACGCACCGTCATTCACGCGGTCCTTGACGGAAAACCGGCCCGCTTTTCCTGGCGCCTCACTTCTTTGAGCGTGGCTCCGGACGGAAAAACCGGTTCCCGCTTTTCCCGGAACTTCACTTCTTGGAGCGCGGTTCCTGACGGAAAACCGGTTCCCACTTCCCCGGAACCGTTCAGAGCAACACCAGCTGCTCCGGACCACGGGAAAGCGGACGGAACAGCTCCGTCGTCAGTCTCACGCGCTCCCTGTTGAGCCCGAGGCGGCGGGCGGCGATCTCGAAGCGGCGGCCGATCTGCCAGGCATAGGGGCCGGTGCCACGCATGCGCTTGCCCCACTCCGCGTCGTAATCCTTGCCGTCGCGCATGGAGCGGATGAGCGACATGACGTGACGGAAGCGGTCGGGGTAGTGGCGCAACAGCCAGTCCTTGAAGATCGGGCTCACCTCCAGCGGCAGGCGCAGCATGATGTAGCCGGCTTCCTTCGCCCCCGCGGCCCGGGCGGACTCCAGGATGCGCTCGATCTCGCTGTCATTGAGGCCCGGGATCACGGGACCGATCATCGCGGCGACCGGAATGCCGTTCTCGATCAGGGCACGCATCGCCTCGAGACGCCGCGTCGGCGTGGCCGCGCGCGGCTCCATGGCGCGGGCGAGCTTGCGGTCCAGAGTGGTCACCGACAGTGCGACCTTGACGAGGTTCTTCTCCGCCATGCGGCCGAGGAGGTCGATGTCGCGCATCACCAGCGCCGACTTGGTGACGATGCCAACCGGATGATTGAAGGCCTCCAGCACCTCGAGGATCTCGCGCATGATGCGCCACTTCTTCTCGATGGGCTGATAGGGATCGGTGTTGGTGCCGATGGCGATCGTGCGGGGCTCGTAGCCGGGCTTGGAAAGCTCGCGCTCCAGAAGCCGCGGCGCGTCGGGCTTGGCGAAGAGCTTCGACTCGAAGTCCAGCCCCGGCGAGAGCCCCATATAGGCATGGGTCGGACGGGCGAAACAGTAGACGCAACCGTGCTCGCAGCCGCGATAGGGATTGATCGAGCGGTCGAAGGAAATGTCCGGCGAGCTGTTGCGGGTCATGATGGTCCTGGGCTTTTCGACCTGTACCTCGGTCCTGAAGGGGGGAAGCTCCTCCAGCGACTCCCAGCCGTCGTCGAAGACTTCGCGCGACAGCGGCTCGAAACGGCCGGACGGGTTGATGCCGGCACCACGGCCGCGGCGGCGGTCAAAGTCGATACGGATGCCGCTGTGTTCGACAAAAGCATTCGCAATGCCGGCGCGCCCGCCGCCGAGCGAAGCGATCTGATCAGCCTTTGCTATCTGTTCCATCAACCGCGCCTCCGCGCTTATTCCATCGCTGGCATTTGTAGCGTCGAAATGAGAACAAAGCAAGAACAAATCTACGGATCAGCGGCTGGCAGGAACATCCGGCCAGAGCAATTCAGCTTTTCTGGGAAATTCTGAATTGCTCCAACGGGTTGTTTTTCGCCGTGTCGGCTCGAAAGCCGGTTCCGACCTTCCCGCAACCGCTCTAGCCGGAATGGCGGCGGAGGTGCTCGTCGAGGCGGGGAAGGATTTCCACGAAGTTGCAGGGCATCTGGCGGTAGTCGAATTGTTCGCGCAGGATGCCGTCCCAGGCGTCCTTGCAGGCGCCGGGAGAGCCCGGCAGGACGAAGATGAAGGTCTGGTCGATCAGGCCGGCGGTGGCGCGGGACTGAATTGTGGCGGTGCCAATCTTCTCGAAAGAAATGCGGTGAAAGATGGCGGAGAAGCCGTCCATGCGCTTGTCGAACATCGGTTCCAGGGCTTCGGGCGTCACGTCGCGGCCGGTGAAGCCGGTGCCGCCGGTGGTGATGATCGCGTCGATGCGCGGGTCGGCTGTCCAGGCGCGGACCTGGGCGCGGATCCGCTCGATGTCGTCCGGCACGATCTGGCGGTCGATCAGATGGTGGCCGGCGGAGGTAATGCGATCGGCAAGGGTGGCGCCGGACTTGTCGTCATCCAGTGTGCGGGTGTCCGAAACGGTGAGAACGGCGAAGCCCACGGGAATGAAGCTGCGGACGGTTTCGCTCATCAGACAGGATCCTCCGAAGCAAAGGTGGTCGTGGCCGCAATGAACCAGTCGGGGTGGCGAGCGGCGAGGCTTTCCGCGGCGCGGCGGGCCCCGGCTTCGGTCGGGAACAGGCCGAAGCAGGTGGCGCCGGAGCCGGACATGCGGGCGAGGCTCGCGCCTTCGGCGGAGAGCATGGCTATGACGCCGGCGATTTCCGGGACGATGGACGCAGCCGGGGGTTCCAGATCGTTGCGGGTGGATTGCAGCCAGTCGATGACGTCCGACACCGAAGACAGGGAGCGCAGGGGCGGCAGCGCCGGATTGGTCTTGTGGGCAAGCGCGCGGAACACCGGCGGCGTGGAGAGCGGTATGCCCGGATTGACGAGGACGATTGGAAGCGCGGGAAGGCGCACGGGCTCGAGTTTCTCGCCGACGCCCCGGGCAATCAGAGGCCTGGCCAGCGCGCACATGGGAACGTCCGCGCCCAAGGGCTGGAGAAGGGAAGCAAGGTCGCGGCCGGACAGCGGAAGCTGCCAATGACAGGCGAGCAGGCGGGCCGCCGCGGCGGCGTCGCTCGAGCCTCCACCGATCCCTGAGGCGACTGGAAGATTCTTTTCCAGCGTGAAACGCACATGACCTTTGGCCTGGTGCGGGAAAGCCTCCGCCAGCAGATTGCGGGCGCGCAGGATCAGGTTGGAGCCGTCGAGCGGTACGCCCTCCGCGAAATGGCCGGTGGCCGAGAGGGTGGTCGCTTCGGCCGGCTCGAGTGAAAGAATGTCACCGAAACGGGTAAAGACGACGAGGGACTCGAGAAGATGGTAGCCATCTTCCCGCAGGCCGGTGACGTGCAGCGCAAGGTTGATCTTGGCCGGCGCGAGCTCAGTCAGGACGGATGACTTGCAAGCCATCTCAGTCCTTTTCGACATAGTATTCGCCTGTGACCGGATCCTTCACCAGCGTGCCGGAGCTGCCGTTCGCCATCTCCTTCCTGCGCCGCTCGGCGCGGGCGGTGACGCGCTCGGCCTCACGGACGAAGGAGCGGTAGCCGTAGTAGGCCACCACGGCGAGAATGATGAGCAGGATTAGCTGGGGCATCCGCGCCTCCTCAAAACATGCAGCCGTTCACCTCTCCGGCTGCGGGGTTGCCAATTCTACAGCCCGAAACGCTGCCATGCAGCCTTTTCCTCCGCCGCGTCCAGCAGTCCGGACGCGAGTTCGGCGGCAATATCCGGCGCCGAAGGAAGCTTCGCACCGAAAAGCGGTATCTTTCGGGTCAGGAAGCCGCGCACGGGGCTGATGAGCCGCAATTGCGTCTTGGGGCCGAAACGGCGTTTCAGGTCCGATCGCATGTCGCCGACGCCGTCGGCCAGACCGAGGTCGCAGGCCTTCTGGCCCACCCAGAAGAGACCGCTGAACAGGTCTTCGCTGTCCGCCAGCTTCGTGCCGCGACGGCTTTTCACGAGGTCGATGAAGACCTGATGGATCTGCTGCTGCAGTTCCTTCAGATGGGCGATGTCCTCCTCCTTCTCGGGCTGGAAGGCATCCAGGATCGCCTTGTTGCGACCGGCTGTGTAGACGCGGCGCTCGACGCCGATCTTGCGAATTATCTCGTGGAAACCGAAGCCCGCCGAGATCACACCGATGGATCCGACGATGGAGGAGGGATCGACGATGATCTCGTCGCCCGCGCAGGCGATCATATAGCCGCCGGAGGCGGCCACGTCCTCCACGTAGACCAGGACCTTCCGCTGCTTCTCCTCAGCCAGGTCGCGGATGCGCTTGTAGATCAGGCGCGACTGGACCGGCGAGCCGCCAGGCGAATTAACGGAAATGGCGACGGCGGGGGCGGGCAAGGCAAAGGCCTTTTCAAGGATACCGGCGACGGTGGCGAGCGACAGGGCCGGACGCATGGGGGTTGTCGACGCCATGACCGTCCCGTGGAGACGGACCACGGGAATCACGTCAAAGCCAGGGTTGATGAGGTTTGGAAACAGGCGGGACAATTGGTACTTCAAGGCAGACCCCGAGCAATGATTTTAGGGCATATGTAAGCATCCGATCATTGCGCACAATGCCCTGCCTTTCAGACCGAAAAAAGACACCTCTCGCCATTGATCAGGGCATTGGCTTCCGGCGTGAACTCGCGGCCTTCCTCACCGTGCAGCATGACCGGGGGGAGGATTTTGAGAAGGCCGCGGGCTCCCTTGCGGGCGCGTAGCACGATGCGGATCGCGGCCGCGCGCGGGCGGGAGTGGATCGGGCGGATCTCGATCGAGCCGAAGCGGCCCGAGCAGGCGCCCAGGATTTCCTCCAGCGATTCCGGCCGGGCGATGATGGCCAAGCCGCCATTGGCCGCGGCAATGGCGGCGGCACAGCGGATCCAGCGTTCCAGCAGCCCTTCCGTCATCACATGGGCGTCGCGCCGCAGGCTGTCGGGCGAGGCGCGGTCGTTCGGATCGTTGAAGGGCGGGTTCATGATCACGAAGCCAAAGCGGTTGTCCGCCAGACCAGCCTGGACGCGCTGGCGCCCGGAGACCTCCACGTCTGCCTGGAGAACCTCGATCCGGCCGGCGTAGGCCGCGTTATCGGGCAGGGCAACGCTCCTGCGGGCGCATTCGACCATTTCCTGTGACCGCTCAACCAGCAGGATGCAAGCCTCCGCACAGCGGGATGCAACGGCCATGCCGGCCGCGCCCGCGCCGGCACCGAGATCGGCCACGAGGCCGGAAAAGCCATCGGGGACGGCAGCGGCCAGCAGCATGGCGTCAAGGCCGGCGCGGTGACCCTTGCCGGCAGGCTGGAGCAGATGGAACCGGCCCCGGTGGAAGGCGTCTATCGTGAAGTTACCGTCTTCGAGCATGGGTCAGGGAGTCCCGGAGTCTCCCACGATGCCAGCGCCGCGCAGCAGCTCCTTCGCCTGTCCAGCCGAGTCCTCTGCCACGAGAACCCGTCGCGGCAGCACACCAAGCGAGCCCTCGAGGACGCTCATGTTCCGGTCGGCGACGAGAAATTCAATGCCGGCATCCCGCAGCAGGCTCTCAACGAAGGAGAGGACGACCGGGTCATTCGTGCGCAAAAGCTCTATCATGCCTGGAAGTTGGCAGTAATTGAAAGCGATGTAAATCCGTGCCAGTTGTACCGGACGGCTGAGCGCGCTATTTGGCAATTGCCGGATATTAATTTTCCACGTGAACTTTCTGGCGAAGTTACGCGATCAAGGCGAAGGAGCTTGCGGTGGGCGTTGTAGTGAATCTGGATGGCAAGAGAAGCATGGCCTCGGTTGAGCCTCTGATCGCCCTCACGCAAGAAGAGATGGGCAGGGTCAACGAGCTCATCCTCTCCAAGGCCGGGTCGGATGTCGAACTCATCCCCAAGCTTGCCCATCATCTGATTTCGTCCGGAGGCAAGCGGCTGCGTCCAATGATCACACTCGCTGCCGCGCAGATGTTCGGCTACTCGGGCGACGGCCACGTCAAGCTCGCCACCAGCGTCGAGTTCATGCACACGGCCACGCTGCTCCACGATGACGTGGTGGACGAGAGCGACATGCGCCGCGGCAAGAAGACGGCCCGCATGATCTGGGGCAACCAGGCAAGCGTGCTCGTGGGCGACTACCTGCTGGGCCAGGCCTTCCGCATGATGGTGGATGTCGGGTCGCTGGATGCGCTCGACGTGCTGTCGACCGCCGCGGCCATCATCGCCGAGGGCGAGGTGATGCAGCTCGACGTCGCCAAGAACCTGGAGACCACCGAGGACGAGTATCTGCAGGTGATCAAGGCCAAGACTGCGGCGCTGTTCTCGGCGGCGGCGGAAGTCGGTCCGATCATCGCGGGCGCGTCCAAAAACGATCGCGCTGCTCTCAAGTCCTACGGCACGAACCTGGGCCTCGCGTTCCAGCTGGTGGATGACGCGCTCGACTACGGCGGAAGCTCGAAGGATCTCGGCAAGAATGTCGGCGACGACTTCCGCGAGGGCAAGATCACCCTGCCGGTGATTCTCAGCTATCGCAGGGGATCGGAAGAGGAGCGGCGATTCTGGAAGAGCGCGATCGAGGAGGGCCAGAACGACGACGAGGCGCTGGCGAAGGCGCAGAGTCTCATGACCAAGTACAACGCCGTGGCGGACACGATTGCGCGGGCGCGTCACTTCGGCGAAATTGCCCGGGATGCGCTGGCGCCGCTCAAGAACAGTCCGCAGAAATCGGCTCTCATAGAAGTGATAGATTTCTGTATCAGTCGCGTGACATAATCACCGATAACCATATCTCCTTTACTTCCGGTATGGCATAAAGATCTGGCATGTTCGCAAAATGGCCATGCTTCAACCGTACCGGAGCTGAAGCTGGGTACGGGTGGTCTGTGGGTCTTCCAGCCGATGAAAGGAAAATGATGCGGCGAATGAAGGCAGGGTTTCGGATTACAGCTTCAGTTGCAGCAGTTCTGGCTCTGACCGCCGGCAGTTTCGCGGCGACTGGGGACACCCAGACGACGGAGATCGTTCCCGTGCACTCGTTCTCCGGCGCCTATCTCGCGGCGCGTGTGGCGGAAACGGACAACGATCTCGACTCGGCCATTGCCTATTACAAGCGCGCGCTGAGCTTCGATGCCGACAATGCAATGCTGCAGCGGCGGCTGCTGAGGGCGTTGATCGCCAATGGCGAGCTGACTGAATCCCTGCCTTACGCCAAGGCTCTCACCGATGACGAGGAAGCCTCGCGGCTGGCGCGGCTCGTGCTGGCCATCGACGCTTTCCGGCACAATGATTATCCCGGCGCGGAGAACTGGCTTGCGGTCGATGCCGACTCGGATCTCGACCGGCTGATCATCGAGACGATGAGGGCCTGGGCCAAGATCGGGGAAAAGGATTTCGAGAACGGGCAGAAAATCCTAGACGGGCTCAACCGGCCCGAGTGGTTCACGCCATTCCGGGACTACCAGCTCGCAATCGCCTACGCCTATGAGGGGCAGAACAAGAAGGCCACCGAGGCTTTCGAAAGGCTGATCGGCGGCGCGCAGGCCGCCATGTCGGCCGAGACCTTCGCACGCGTTGTCGAGGCCTATGCGACCTTCCTTTCGAACATCGGCGAGAACGACAAGGCGCTGGCGATCCTGACCGACACGATCGAGGCGGGGCTCGGCATTTCGCCGCTGCCGGTGCTGCGCGACCGCGTGGCGGGCGGCGAGAAGCTCGAATTCATCATCGACTCACCTTCGGCCGGCGCTTCTGAGGTTCTGCTGGCGGTGGCGACGGAACTCGCCAGCGGGGGCGGCGATACGTTCGTGCAGCTTTACCTGCACCTTTACCTGCATTACGGGCTCGCCCTGAAGCCCAACAGCGATCCGATCCTGGTGCAGCTGGCGCGGGTTGCCGAGCGGCTGCAGCAGCCGCAGAAGGCGATCGACTACTATCAGAAGATCCCGTCGAGCTCGCCTTGGGCGCGCTTCGCGGAGTTCCAGATAGGCCTCAACCTCGCCGACATGAAGCGGTACGACGAGGCGGTCTCGCACCTCAAGTCGGTGCTGGAGGAGGACCCGTCGGACATCCGCGCCTACCTTTCGCTGGGCCGGGTCTACACGGCTCAGGAGGATTTCAAGTCGGCGGCCGAACTCTATGACGAGGCCGTAGAGGTGCTGGGTCCGCCGCAGCCGCAACACTGGAACATCTATTACCAGCGCGGCATTGCCTATGAGCGGCTGAAGCAGTGGCCCAAGGCGGAGCCGAACTTCAAGGAAGCGCTGAAGCTTTATCCCGACCACCCGCAGGTTCTGAACTATCTGGGCTACTCCTGGATCGACATGAACATGAACCTCGAGGAGGGGATGAGGCTCATCAAGCGCGCGGTGGAGCTGCGGCCAAGCGACGGTTACATCGTCGATTCCCTCGGCTGGGCCTATTACAAGCTTGGCGACTACGACAAGGCGGTCGAGAACCTGGAGCGGGCCGTGTCGCTGCAGCCGGAAGACCCCGTCCTCAACGACCATCTCGGTGACGCCTACTGGCGCACCGGCCGCAAGCTCGAGGCCCTCTACCAGTGGTCGCACGCGCTGAGCCTGGAGCCGGACGAGGACCTGAAGAAGAAGGTAGAGGAAAAGCTCGAGAAGGGCCTGCCCGAGGAAGAACCGAAGAAGATGGCCAACGCGGCCGGCACGGCGGCGAGCGTAATGAATGATGTGTCCGAGACCGCGACCAGGCCGAACGCCAGCGGGACCGGGAACTCCGGCGACAGCGAACGGTCCAGCAGCCAGCCCGATCAGCCGGGCCCGGACGGCAAGGGTGACAAGGTGGAGCCGGCAAAGGACCGGGATGGCGCGGAAGGCGATGCCAATTTCTATACGGTCAAGGCCGGGCAGACGCTGTGGTCGATTGCCGTGGAACAGTTGGGCGATGGCGAACGCTTCCGCGAAATCCTGCGGCTTAACCCGCAACTCAGGAACCCGAACGCCATTTATCCCGGCCTGCGGCTGAGGATGCCGGAATAACGACAACGCGTGGAAAGGTGCGAAACGGCGCCTTTCCACTCAGCCTCATCCGGCAGCATGGATCCCCCGGCGGGTCGCCGGGCAGGGGCGTTTCGTTCACCCGCAATGGCTCAGGTTCAGGCCGGGAAGCATCTCCTCAATTGCGTTGACCGATGCTCATCCGGGACGGGGATAACGGCCTCTATGCTGACGACAGGCCACATGGTTCGACAGCGACTTGATGCGGATCTGGCGGGAGCGTCGGGTGGTCATGAAGAAGGCCGGACTCCGGAACAGGAGCCAGGCCCTGCTTCTGATCGCGCGTTTGCAGGGAAGCGGCTGACTTGAGCCTGAGGCGTTGGGCGAAGCCCGACGCACAAAATGTCGAAAGTGGGGGCTCAGGCGGTCCGCTGCTGAGCGCCCTTGTGGAAGTGGCTCAGGAAAGCCTGGGTGGCTTCCATCTTCGGCGTGTCGATGACTTCCCGCGCAGGTCCCTCCTCGACCACATAGCCGTCGCGCATGAAGACCACCCGGTCGGCGACATCCCGTGCGAAGGCGATCTCATGGGTCACGACGACCATCGTCATGCCTTCGGCGGCGAGCTTCTGCATCGCCTGCAGGACCTCACCTACGAGTTCCGGATCGAGCGCGGAGGTCGCCTCGTCGAAGAGCATCACTTCCGGCTCCATGGCCAGGGCACGAGCGATGGCGACACGCTGCTTCTGGCCGCCGGAAAGGGTGTCTGGCATCTGCGAGGCGCGGTCGGCAAGGCCGACCCGTTCAAGCTGCTCCATGCCCTTCTCGATGGCCGTCTTCCTGTCGAGGCCCTTCACGTGGATCGGCGCCTCGATGACGTTGTCCAGCACCGTCATGTGCGGAAACAGGTTGAAGTTCTGGAAGACCATGCCGGTGCGGGAGCGGAACTCGGCCAGCACCCTTGCTCGGGGGAGCTTTTCGGACTCCCTGAACTCGAAGGTTCTCTCGCCGACACGGATGGAACCTCCATCGGGGACGACCAGCAGGTTGATGCAGCGAAGCAGGGTCGACTTGCCGGAACCCGAAGGGCCGAGCAACGCCACCACGCTGCCGGGATCAACATGCAGGTTGATGTCCTTCAGAACCTCCAGGCTGCCGAAGCTTTTCCGGAGGCCCTTGATCTCGATCTTTGGCGTTCTTGCGCTCATTCGGATTTCCCCAGCCGGCGTTCGAGGTGGCGGACCAACAGGGTCAGCGGGAAGAGAATCATGAAATAGGAGACGGCAACGGCCGTGTAGGTTTCAAGCGGACGGAAGCTGTCATGCGCAGCAATCTGCCCCTGATAAACCAGATCCGGAACGGCAAGTACGGAGACGAGCGAGGTGTTCTTGAACTGCAGGATCGACTGGTTCATGAGCGCGGGCAGCATCCGGCGCAGGGCCTGGGGCAGGATGATGCGCCGCATCGCCAGAGCCGGCGTCATGCCAAGCGCTGCAGCGGCTTCCGACTGTCCGCGGTCGATGGAGACGATGCCGCCGCGGATGATTTCCGCATAGAACGAGCCGCCGTAGCAGGAGAGCGCGAGGACCGACGCGGTCACCGGCGTCATCTCGATGCCAGAGATCATCGGCAGCGCGTAGTAGCACCAGATCAGCTGGACCAGGACGGGCGTGCAGCGGAAGACTTCGATGAAGGCGAGGGCAGTGGCCTGAAGGATCCTGAAAGGAGAGAGCAGGCAGAATGCTGCGGTCATGCCGACGGCGAGGCCGCCGAGAACGGTGGCTGCCGTAAACGCTATGGTTATCCCTAAACCTTCAAGAAACAGCCATCGGTAATTCCAAAGTATAGAAAAATCCCATTCGTACATGCTGACTGGTCCCGCATCCAGAGTGGGCATGGAGAGGCAGGGTCCCTCCATGCCGGCCGTAATCAATACTAGAACTGGAAGTTCGGCGGGAGATCGCTTTCCTTGATCCCGACGAGGGTCATGTTGCGAATGATGGCCTCCTTCACGAAGCCGTTTTCGCGCTGCTCGTTGATCCAGTTGTTGACGAACTCCTGCCAGCTCTTGTCCTCCTCGCGGCGGAAGCCGGCATGGGAGGTGGTGAACTCGATCGGCTCAGGAATGACGACATCGCCCGTGCTGGGGTTCTTTGCGCGCAGCGACAGGGCAATGATCAGTGTCAGGCACTGGGCGTCCGCACGGCCCGCCTGGACGGCGGCTGTTGCATCGCTGACGGTCTTGAGGCGGATGATCTGCGCGTTCGGCGTGAGACGCGAGACCAGCGAGTCGTGCGCGGAGCCGGCGTCGATCGCGATGCGGACGTTGGGGTTGTTGAACTCTTCCCAGGTGGTGGCGTTGATCCCCTTGACCGTCATGGTAAAGGCGCTGCGGAACACCGGCACCGAGAAATCGATGACCTTCTCGCGTTCAGGCGTCCGGTTCAGGCCGAAAAAGACGTCGGTCTTGTCAGCCTGCAGGTCGAGAACCGCATTGCCCCAGGTCGTTTCGAGGATCTGCAGCTCGACACCGAGATCCTCGGCGAGCTTGCGGTAGAGATCGACGTAGAACCCGCGCCAGCTGCCGTCCGCGATCGACTTCTGGTAGTTCGGAGCACCGTCGGCAATCGCACCCACGCGCAGGACGCCGGACGACTTGATGCGCTCAAGCGACGAGGCGGCCGAAGCCTTGCCGGTGAAAAGTGACGTCGTTGCCGCTGTAGCCGCACCGAGGCCCATGAGCCTGTTGAATTCTCTTCTGTTCATTGTTCCCCTCTCAACAAGAAGTGGCCATGATTGAAGAATTTGTTGAAAGCATTGCTTGCAGCGTATTCTTTCATTCCCATGAGGGCGCATCCGCCATGGACTTGCGTAAACCGTCGCCTGTCACAGGAACAAAGAACCTCCCCCATTATTTCTGCTGTTCAATATTGAAAGCATGTCTGCTCTGGATATTGCGCAGGCATGGATGGTTGGTTTGAGGATAATCGACGGGCCTGCACCAACAATACTAAAGTACCGCGCTGCCCTGACGGTTTTTTTGTATGTTCAGCGGAGGTCCCGCGGGCTTCCGCAGGCAGGAAAACGGGAGTTCCGCAATGCGCCAACGCCCATAGAGAGGTATTCATCGTGAAGTGCCTTCTCGGGCACGGCGGGATCCCGAGAGCCTGCTGCGGCGAGATGCAGTCCGGAGCGCGAGCGCAGGCGTCTCCGTCAAGTTGCCGGTAGGCGTGCCCGCTCTTCGTCCGACAGCGGGTCGAGCACAGTGCCGCAGAGTTCGGTGCTGCAGTCATCAAAAAGCTGGCGCACGCCGGGATGGTTCTGGAGGAAGCTGGCGGTGCCAAAGTAGACGCGCACTTCAGGAAGCGCTGTCAGCTGGACGCTGCAGACCCGATCGTCGTCCGGGCTGATGCACCAGGACGGGATGATCGAGAAGCCCAGCCCTGCCTCCACGCAGCGCAGGACGCTGGAACTGCCGGAGGTGGAGATGGCGGGCTGGATGGTCGCGCCGCCGCGATGGAGGAAGTCGATTCCGATGTTGCGCAGCGTCTGGCCCGGCTCATAGGTGATGAAGGGCTTGCCGCTCGCCCAGGCGGGAATGTCCTTCTGTGCGGGCGGAGGGCCCCATTCGCGGGGATAAACGAGGCTCAGGCGATAGCCGCCCAGAAGCCGCTGGGGAACCACGGGATCGCCGAAGTAGCGCTCGGATATGCAGACGTCGAGCGAGCCGTTCTTGACCATTTCGGCAAGCACGGTGTCGCGCTCGTAAACGGAGATCTCGGTATCGGGGAAGCGCTCCTGGAAGCGTTTCAGGATACCCGGAAAGAGGTAGTAGAATATAGCCTGTGGCATGCCAACGCGCAGGCAGGAGCGGTGGTTCTCGATGATCTTGTCGAGGCGCTCGAGCATGATATCGAGCTCGGGGTGAAGGAGATTGTATAGCGCCCGGCCCCGCGGGGTGAGGGAAATGCGCTTGGCACCCTGTTCGGACTCTATCAGCTTGCCCTTGAGAATCTGTTCCAGCCGGCGGACGTGGTTGGCCGCAGACTGGTAGCTCAGCTCGAGGTCGCGCGCGGCCCCCGAAAAGGAACCGTGACGTGCCACATGATAGAAGGTCTGGATTAGCGTCAGGCTGATCTTGGGCATGTGGAGACCTCCGCGCAACACCGACACGGGGCTGCTAACACAAGCTTATTTGCCGAACAAGCTTGCAACTATTGGACAATCTTACGCATCGCAGCCGTTCCAAAAAACTTGCGTACTACTCGCAATGATCTTGTATCGACTGCCTTCAGGGGCGAGGCCACAATCGCGGCACGAATTCCGACAGTGGTTCTGCCGTGCTCAAAACCCCATTTCCCAAATCAGTTATCATAATCGGTTGCGGCATTGTCGGCGCGGCGACGGCGTTCTTTCTCGCCGGCCGCGGCGTGGACGTGACAATCATCGAGAGGGAGGGGCCTGCCGCAGCGGCCACGGGCGCCGCCGACGGGGCGGTTTCCGTCGCGAGCAAGAAGCCCGGGCCGATGATGACCGCCGCCCTCGCAGGCATATCCGTTTACCGCGATCTTCTCGCGCAGGGCATCCTTGAGACTGTGTTCAAACCGCGTCCCACCTATGTGCTTGCCTCTTCCGACGAGGAGGTGCCGGTGGTCGAGGCGCATGTCGGAGCACTCAGGTCGGCGGGTGTTGCGGTCAACCTGCTCGACAGGAAGGATATTCACGGGCGTTTCCCGGCACTTTCGCCCGAGGTGCGGCTGGGGGCCGAGGTCAAGGATGACGGCCATGCCATCGGATATGCAGTCGTCCATCGCCTGCTGACCGCCTCGGGCGTCAAGGTCAGGCGCCGGGTGGAGGCGAGATCCCTGATCGTTAGCCGTCCCGGTCATGTGACCGGTGTCGAAACGGCAGAGGGAAGGATCGAAGCCTCTGCGGTCGTCATCACCGCGGGCAGCGGCAGCGACCGGCTGCTGGGGCTCGACGGCGTGCTGATGCCGCGCAAGGGGCAGCTGCTCGTCACCGAGCGGGCGCCGGAGCTGAATGCCAGCATGCCCGGCTCGATCATGTCAGGGCGCTATCTGCTTTCCAAGGGCACGCAGAAGGGGGGCGCGCCGTCGGAGCGGGGCTACGGTCTTGTAATCGACCCGCTTACGACCGGACAGTTCCTGATTGGCGGCACGCGGGAAAACAACAATGCCGGAAAGTCCAACGATCTGGAGGCCGTTGCGCGCATCCTGCGGGATGCCGTCGCGCTGGTGCCGCGGCTTGCGCAGGTGCGGCTGCTGCGGGCGTTTGCGGGCATCCGGACCGCTGTCGCCGACGGACTTCCGCTCATCGGGCGGGCGCCTGCGATCGAGAACGTGTTCGTCGCCACCGGTTTCGAGGGGGATGGAATCTGTCTCGGTCCGATGGTCGGCAAGGCTGTAGCCTCGCTCATCCTTGGCGAGCCTGCTCCGCTCGACCTGTCCGCATTCAATCCGGCCCGCTTCGCTCCGAAAGAGATCGCCGCATGAGCACTGCCGGTGTCTTTCATTTCCAGGGACGCGCCATCCCCTTCCGGGAAGGGGAAACAATAGCCGCGGCGCTCACCGCGGCGGAGATCGTCTGTTTCGGGCAGGATTCGAGCGGGCGGGCAACGCGCTATTTCTGCGGGATCGGCGCCTGCCAGTGCTGCCTCGTGCGCGTGGACGGCAATATCGTCGAAGCGTGCCTGACGCCGGCGCGGGAAGGGCTGCGCGTCACCGCTGCGGGAGAGAACGATGCCGGCGCCTGACATGGTCATCATCGGGGGCGGACCGGCCGGTCTTGCCGCTGCAGGCGAAGCTGCGCGGGCCGGTCTCACCGTCACGCTCATTGAGCAGCGCGCAGCGCTCGGCGGCGCCATTTTCCGGCAGCCATCGAGCGGAGAGGTGGTTGCGTTGCCTCGCAGCCGTGCTGCCGAACGGCTTTGGCGCTCGCTGCTTGCGGGCATTGCGCAGCCGAAGGTGAAGGTGCGGTTCTCCACTTCCTTCCTGGGGGTGGATGGCGACGGGCATGTGCTCATCCATGATCGCGCAGCCCAGACGGTCGAGCGCCTGCGGCCGAAGGCGGTCATCATCGCGTGCGGCGCGGTGGAGCGGGTGCGGCTGCGACCGGGCTGGGACCTGCCGGGCGTGGCGACCGCGGGCGGGTTGCAGGTGATGATGAAGGAAACCGGCGCTGCCCCTCGCGGACGTGTACTGCTCGCGGGCAGCGGACCTCTGCTGGTGGCGCTGGCGGCACAGATGATCAGGGCGGGCAACCCGCCTCTGGCAGTCGTCGAAGCCGGAGATCCGCTGTCGAAGCCGCTGGCCGGCCTGCCACTCGTCGGCCATCCGGCGATCCTGTCGGAAGCGGTCTCATATACCATGACGCTGTTGAGATCCCGTGTGCGGTGGCTGCGCGGGGCACATGTGGAGCGGATCGAGCGGCGCGGCGAGGTTCTGCAGGCTACGGTCGCCCTCCGCGACGGCAGCCGAGAGGTCATCGAAGCGGACCGGATCGGACTGCATGACGGCATTGCCGAGAATGACATCGGCCTGCCGGATCAGGCGGAATCCGCATCCCCAATCGTGATCCACGCCGGGGATTGCCGCGAGGCGCTCGGCGCGCTGGGGGCGATCCTCGACGGGCAGCGCGCGGGCCGCAGGGCCGCGGCGCTCGTTAAGAACGAGACGGTTTCGATGGCATCGCTTGACAAGCAGCTGGAACGCGCCCGCGCGGTACAGCGGGCGATTGCCCGCCTGTTCGGGCCTGTCGTTACGCTGCCTGGCGCCGGGGAGTTGCCGGACGACACGGTGCTGTGCCGCTGCGAGGGCCGCACGGTCGGGGATCTTAAGGCGCTGCTTCAGCAGCCCGGCATCTCCGGACGGGAAGTCAAACACGTTGGCCGCTTTGCCATGGGCAGCTGCCAGGGCCGTTTCTGTGCCGCCAATACGACGGCGCTGATGGCCGAGCTGCAAGCCGGGGGCAGGCGGCCGGAGCAACAGGACCTGACAGGCCAGCGGTGGCCCGTGCGGCCGACACCGATCGCCGCATTCGTGAACGCCGGCCCGCTGGACCCAGCCGAAGACAAAGAGGAGCTTTCATGAGCATCCATAACGCACTGAAGGTCGCGGCGCGCGCGATCGAAGTCCGCAGTCCCTACGATGGCCGACTGGTCGGCGAGGTGGGCGAATCTTCCACCGGCGAAATCCTCGCCGCCATTTCCCGTGCCAAGTCCGCCCAGGAAATCTTCCGGCGCTCGCTTCCGTCCGAGCGACGCGCCATGCTGGTGGCGCTTGCCGAGGAAATCGCCCGCGACGCGGAGAACCTTGCGCGACTGATTTCCGACGAGATGGGCAAGACCATCCGCGAGGCGCGCAATGAGGTACGCCGCGCCCAGAACACGCTGAAGCTGTCGGGCGATGCGGCCACGTTCCTCGATGGCGAGGTTCTGCATTGCGGTATCGTGGAGGGGGGTGTCGACCGGCAGGCGACCATTACCTATGAGCCGGCGGGCGTAGTAGCCGCGATCACGCCGTTCAACTATCCGCTGAACCTGCTGTGCCACAAGCTTGGGCCCGCGATTGCCGCGGGAAACGCCGTAGTCGCCAAACCCTCGCCGAAGGCGCCACTGACGGCTACCCGTCTGGCGGAGCTAGCGCGCAAGGCCGGGTGGCCCGACAACCTCTTCCAGGTCGTCCACGGCGGCGCGGAGGCAGCGCTTGCGCTGGCGCGCGGACCGATCGACCTCCTGTCCTTCACGGGCGGACCTGCGGCCGGTCTCGCGCTCAAGAACGCTTCGGGCCTCGTGCGCTGCCTGATGGAACTCGGCGGCAATGATCCGTTGTTCGTGTTCCCGGATGCCGATCTGGAACGGGCCGTGATGACGACCATCGGCCACCGCTTCGAGATCGCTGGCCAGAGCTGCGCGGCCATCAAGAAACTGTACCTGCACGAGGACATCGCAGAGCAGTTCATCGAGAAGCTGCTGCCGGCGGTAGCGGGCATCCGCCACGGCGATCCCTCCCTCGAGGAAACAGACATGGGCCCGGTGATCGACAGCGCCGCGGCCGAGGTCGTGGAGAGCCGGATCCAGGCCACGCTCAAGTTACCCGGCGTCGAGCTGCTTGCCGGCGGTACGCGTACCGGCACGCTGATGGCGCCCACCGTCATCGCGAATGTGCCCGCGGATGCGGCGGTGATCGCAGAAGAGACATTCGGACCGGTGATCGCCATCCGCGTTTTCCGGGATGCCTCGCAGGCCATCGCGGAAGTTAACGCCGGGGACTACGGGCTGCAGGCGGGCATCTTCACCAACGACCACGCACTGATCCGGCAGTTCTCGCGCGAGCTTCGCGTGGGCGGCGTCATGGTCAACGAGGGCCCGGATTTCCGCGCGGAGCATGTGCCGTTCGGCGGCATCAAGAAAAGCGGGCTCGGCCGCGAGGGCGTGCGCATCGCGCTGCGCGAGATGTCGGAGCCGAAGGTCGTCATCGACTAGTTTTCGTGGTTCCGAACGGAAAACCCGTCCACTTTTCCTGGAACCGCTCGGGAGAGGAAAATGCGCATCGGAATCCTGGGAGCATCCGGCCGCATCGGGACGCGGCTGGTCGAGCTCGTCCTGGCCACTCCGGGCCTCGAGCTGGCGGCGGCGTATGTGTCCGCCAACTCGCGCCATCTCGGCCGGAAGGTTGCCAGCAGCGCGCTCGAGTACAGGACGCCCGACCCGAACATGAAGGCCCATTGCGACGTGGTGATCGACTTCTCGTCCCCTGCAGCATCCCTCGCGTTCCAGGAGCTGCTCGGAACATCTACGTTGCCTATGGTCATCGGAACGACGGGGTTCAGCGCCGCAGAGTTCGAGGCGCTGTCACGGTTTGCGGCCTACCGGCCGCTGCTGGTCGACGCGAACTTCGCCTACGGCTTCGAGGCATTCAAGCAGGCGCTGCTCGATTTCGCGCGGCACGTGCCGGGGGCGGTGCCGCAGATCTTCGAGACCTATCACATCCGGAAGAAGCGGGAGCCATCCGGCACTTCCCGGATGCTCGCCACGGAACTCCACGCGGCGCGGTCGCAGGCGATGGGGTTCGATGCGGGGCCGACGACGATCCACGTTTTCCGCGAGGGTGACTGCGTCGGCACGACAGAGGTGCGCTTCGACCTCGGCTCGGCGGAGCTTGTCTGCACCTTTGCGGTGCAGACCACGGAGGCTTATGCGGCAGGGGCCATTGCCGCCGCTCGCTGGCTCGTGAGCGAGGCGCCCGGGTCCGGACGCTACAGCGTGGCGGACACGCTCGCCCGGACGGGCGGCGCGCGCAGGGGCTGACGCCCCCAAGAATTCTAACTGATGGATGCGGGGGAGGGGAGGTCATCCCGGACCCGCGGGAGATAAACAGAGGATTGCACGTCATGGGTGATCTGCGGGATCGGTTCAAAGGTGTTTTCACGGCGCTCATCACGCCGTTTCGCGATGGAACGATCGACCACGATGCATATGGTGCGCTGGTTAACCGCCAGCTCGAGGCGGGAGTAGCCGGGCTCGTGCCGGTCGGTACCACCGGCGAGGCGGCAACGCTGTCGGATGACGAGGCGGAAGAGCTGATCCGCCGGACGGTGGAGCTTGCCAGGGGGCGCGCCCTCATCGTCGCCGGTGCCGGGGCGAACGACACGAAGAAGGCGGTGGAGAAGGCCCGCCGCGCCGAGAAGGCGGGGGCCGATGCGCTGCTGGTCGTGACACCCTACTACAACAAGCCGACGCAGGCTGGCCTGATCGCCCATTACAGGGCGGTGGCGGAGGCCACCAGCCTGCCGGTGATGCTCTACTCCGTGCCGGGCCGCTGCGGTGTGGAGATCGCGCCGGAGACCTGCGCGAGGCTGGTCGCAGAGTGTCCGAACATCGTCGCGATCAAGGAGGCGGGAGGCAATCCGCTGCGCGTGACGCAGTTGCGAGCTGCGTGCGGCGACGAGCTCATCATACATTCCGGCGACGATGCACTGACGCTGCCGTTCCTGGCACTGGGCGCAGTCGGTGTCACGAGCGTCGTGTCAAACGTCGCGCCGCGCGAGATGGTGGCGATGGTGGACGCCTGGTTTGCCGCCAACATGGCCGAGGCGCTGGCGATACACGAACGGATGTCCGAGCTCGCCGAGGCGATGTTCATCGAGAGCAATCCCGGACCGGTGAAAGCGGCTCTATCCATCCTGAAACTAGCTGGACCGGAGATGCGGCTGCCGCTGGTTCCCGTCTCGACGGTCACTCACGGGCGCCTTGTGGATGTGCTGAGCCGGTTCAGCAATACGGTCGGCGAGATCGGCGAGCTTCAAAAAGCCTGTTAAGCGAATGCGCATATTTTGCATTGCCGCAGCTTCGCCGATCGGGAAACCTCGGCTTGCGGGATGCTGGCGTCCTGTCTCCTGCGAGCAGGGTGGGGGGACCGCAGGAGATGCGGGCCAGCAGGAGAGGACTGCCCGCCCGCAACCCGCTGCATGGAACCGGGGAAGCGGCAAACCGGACCATGTGATGATGTCGGGGGTAAGATTGTCTCAGGGTGACCAGAAGTTTCGCGTGACGATCATGGGCGGCGGCCGGATTGGCACCGCGCTTGCGCTCATCCTTTCGCAGGCGCCGGAGTTTGCCGTGACGCTCGCGGATCCGACGGAACCGGCCCGGGACCGTGCCCGCGAACTCGATCTGCCGCTGCTTGACATCGATCCGTCCGACCACGGTGGCCTCGACCGCCTGCTGCGCAACGCGGATGCGGTGGTCGCCGCCATGCCCGCGAGCGCATGCCTGCCGGTGGCCGAGGCAGCAAAGCGGCACGGAACGCATTACCTCGACCTCAACGAGGATTCCGCCATCGCGGAGAAGATTGCCGAAATCGGCAGGAGCGCGAGCCGCAGCTTCGTGCCCCAATGCGGCATCTCGCCGGGGCTCATCTCGCAACTGACGCTTGACTTTGCCAACCGGACACCCGGGGCCAGGGAAGTCCAGATCCGGATCGGCATCCTGCCGCGGCATTCGACCAACCGCCTCGGCTACGCGCTGACCTGGGACATCAACGGGCTCATCGCAGAGTACACGCGTCCGTCCATGGCGCTGCGCGACGGCAGGCCGGTGGAGCTGCGGCCGCTGTCGGACAGGGAAGTGCTGCATATCGACGGATGCCGCTACGAGGCGTTCGTGTCGGGCAGCGTTCCAAAGGGTCTCTGCCAGCGGCTCGAGGGCAGGATCGACACGCTCATGTCCAAGACGATCCGATATCCCGGCCATCTGGATTATATCCACTTCCTGCTGGACGACCTGCGGCTGCGCGAGCGGCAGGACATCCTCTGCAACATTCTGCGCAACGCTTTGCCGGAACTCAACGACGATCAGGTGCTGATGCTGATCTCCGTCCGCGAGCAGCGTCAGACACGGGGAACGGAAGCCATCTGGTGGAAGCGGATCGTTCCGGCCCGGATCGGCGGCGCGTTGGTGAGCGCCACGCGCAGGACCGCTGCATCGCACGTGGCTGCGGTGCTCGATCTGTTGCGGACGGCCGAATTGCCGCTCGAGGGCCTCGTCGCGCAGGAGGACATTCCGCTCGCCAGGCTGCGCGAGAACCGGTTCCTGGGCTGGGTCTTCAGTGAGGAAGGACGGCCGGCGGCCGCGGCCTGACCGGACGAGTTCAAGATCTGCAGGGCTTTCCCGACGAATTCATGAGGCCGGGAAACGGGCGGGGAGCGCGCGCGGCAACCGGGCAGCGGGGCCGGTTGAAAAGCGCGGAAACGGCACGTTCGCTGCGGCTTTCCCGCATCCGCGCTTGACGCATCCCAAGCGTAGCAATAGGACGGTCCCCGCTGCTGTCATGCATGCCGGAGAAGAAGCGTGGACGTTCCATCCCATCTGCATCCGACCCGCTCGTTCCAGGGTCTGATTCTTACCTTGCACAACTATTGGGCCGAGAAGGGCTGCGTGATCCTGCAGCCCTATGACATGGAAGTTGGCGCCGGTACGTTCCACCCGGCCACGACGCTGCGCGCGCTGGGTCCGCGCCCGTGGAACGCGGCCTATGTCCAGCCGTCCCGCCGTCCCAAGGATGGCCGCTACGGCGAGAACCCGAACCGGCTGCAGCACTATTACCAGTACCAGGTCATCCTGAAGCCGAATCCGTCGAACCTGCAGGAGCTCTACCTCGGGTCGCTGGCGGCGATCGGCATCGATCCGATGCTGCACGACATCCGCTTCGTCGAGGACGACTGGGAGAGCCCGACGCTCGGCGCCTGGGGTCTCGGCTGGGAGTGCTGGTGCGACGGCATGGAGGTTTCCCAGTTCACTTATTTCCAACAGGTCTGCGGCATCGAATGCGCGCCGGTCGCGGGCGAGCTGACCTATGGTCTCGAGCGCCTCGCCATGTACGTGCAGGGCGTGGACAATGTCTACGATCTCAACTTCAACGGTCTGGAAGGGCCGGAGAAGGTCACCTATGGCGACGTATTCCTGCAGGCCGAGCAGGAATATTCCCGCTACAATTTCGAGCATGCCGACACGGCGCTGCTGTTCCAGCATTTCGTGGATGCCGAGAAGGAATGCCGGCACCTGCTGGAGGCCGGAAAGCCGCAGAAGGAAGGCGAGGTGCACAAGCTGGTGTTCCCGGCCTATGACCAGTGCATCAAGGCCAGCCACCTGTTCAACCTGCTGGATGCTCGCGGCGTGATCTCGGTCACCGAGCGGCAGAGCTACATCCTGCGCGTCCGGGAACTCGCCAAGGCCTGTGGCGAAGCGTTCCTGCTCACGGAGGCCGGCGGCGTGAACTACGTGCCGCCAGCGGCCTGAAGTGAACAATCCGAGCGGTGTAACCGCGTCCTGACACGATAACTGGTCCAGAGCTGTCCCATGCCCGATCTTCTTCTTGAACTGCGCAGCGAAGAAATCCCCGCGCGAATGCAGCGCAAGGCTGCGGCTGACCTCAGAAAGCTCATTACCGACGGCCTGGTGGAGGCGGGGCTCACCTATGAGGCCGCGCGCGAATACTGGACGCCGCGCCGCCTGACGCTCGACGTTCGTGGCCTCACGCCGCGCTCGAAGGACGTGCGCGAGGAGATCAAGGGCCCGTCCACCAAGGCGCCGGAACAAGCGATCCAGGGATTTCTGCGCAAGGCGGGCCTTGCCCACATCTCGCAGGCGCAGATCCAGTCGGACCCAAAGAAGGGCGATTTCTACGTCGCGCAGCTGGTGAAGCCTGGCCGCGCGGCCGAGGAGATCATTACGGAACTGGTGCCGCAGGTCATCCGCAACTTCCCCTGGCCCAAGTCCATGCGCTGGGGCAAGGAGTCGGCGAAGCCGGGTGCGGTGCGCTGGGTGCGCCCGTTGCAGTCCATCCTCTGCCTCTACGGACCGGAGACGGAGGAGACCGAAGTCATCGACTTCGAGGTGGGCGGCATCCGCTCGGGCAACACGACCGTCGGCCACCGCTTCATGAGCGGCGGCGAACCGATCACCGTCCGCCGCTTCGACGACTATGTGCAGAAGCTGGAGAACGCCTTCGTTGTCCTCGATGCGGACCGCCGCAAGGAAATGATCCTCTCGGACGCACGTAACCTCGCTTTCGCCTCGGGCCTCGAGCTCGTCGAGGACGAGGGGCTGCTGGAGGAGGTCGCGGGCCTGGTCGAGTGGCCGGTGGTGCTGATGGGCGAGTTCGAGGAGGAATTCCTGTCGATCCCGCCGGAGGTGATCCGGCTCACCATCCGCGCCAACCAGAAGTGTTTCGTCACGCGGCCGGCGGGCGGCGATGGCCAGCAGCTTTCCAACAAGTTCATCCTCGTCGCAAACATCGCGGCGAAGGATGGCGGCAAGGAGATCGCCTTCGGCAACGGCAAGGTGGTGCGGGCGCGCCTGTCGGATGCGCTCTATTTCTGGAACACCGACCAGCACGACGTGCCCGACCTCGACCGGCTGACCGCTTCTGCCGAAAAGTTCGGTCTGGATCTTTCCAAGCCGCTCGACCAGCGCATGGCGCGGCTCGACGCGCTGAACGTGACCTTCCACGCCAAGCTCGGCACGCAGGGCGAACGCGTGATGCGCATCCGCGAGCTTGCGAAGCACATCGCGCCGCTGATGGGCGCCGATGCGGCGCTGGCTGCCCGTGCGGCGGTGCTGGCCAAGGCCGACCTTCAGACGGAAGTGGTGGGCGAGTTCCCCGAGCTGCAGGGCGTGATGGGCCGCAAGTATGCGGCTCTCCAGGGTGAGCATCCGTCCGTGGCGGCGGCCTGCGAGGAGCACTACAAGCCGCAGGGCCCGTCAGACATCGTACCGAAGGACAAGGTTTCGGTCGCCGCGGCGCTGGCCGACAAGATCGACACGCTCGTAGGCTTCTGGCTCATCAACGAGAAGCCGACCGGTTCCAAGGATCCCTATGCGCTGCGCCGCGCGGCGCTGGGCGTGATCCGGCTGATCCTTGAGAATGACCTGCGCCTCGCGCTCATTCCGGTGCTGGAGACGGCAGCCGGTTTCTATCCGGTTTCCATCGGCGGCGACCGGCGGGAAGCGCAGGAGGATCTGCTGTCGTTCATCCACGACCGCTTCCGTGTTTATCTGCGTGACGAGGGCGCGCGCCATGATGCGATCGATGCGGTGCTGAACCCGAACACGGACAATCTGCTGCTCGCGGCCCGCAGGCTTGAGGCGCTGATCGTGTTCCTCGACACCGAGGACGGCCAGAACCTGATTGCGGGCACCAAGCGCGCGGCGAACATCCTGGCCGCCGAGGAGAAGAAGGGCACGGTGATTGGCTCGGAAGTCGATCCGGCGCTGTTCTCCGAGGACGCCGAGCGGGCGCTCTACGAGGCCATCAAGATTTCCCGCGCTGACGCAGAAGCCGCGATCGCGAGGGAAGACTTCTCCGGTGCGATGCGGGCGCTGGCGGCGCTGCGCGGGCCGGTGGACACGTTCTTCGACAAGGTGCTTGTCAATGACGAGAACGAGAAGATCCGCGCCAACCGCCTGGCGCTGCTGACCAAGATCCGCGAGGCGACCGGCGAAGTGGCAGACTTCTCGAAGCTGGCGGGCTGAACCCGGACAGGCTCCGGTGATGTCGGAGCCGCCGCAATTCCGGACCGGGATGTTGCAGTCTCTCCTCCGGAACAGGATGACATGGAGAACGGTGTGCCCAGGGTGCTGAGGTTTGACGGGGAGGCGGTGGGGCCTGCGACCGACGTCCTGCGGTGCGGCGGGCTGGTGGCCGTCCCCACGGAAACAGTCTACGGGCTTGCGGCCGACGCCACCCACGGCGAGGGCGTGGCGGGCATCTATGCAGCCAAGGGACGGCCGAGCTTCAACCCGCTCATTGCCCATGTGAGCGACATCGCTATGGCGGAACGGTACGTTACGTTCGATCCGCTGTCGCGCAAGCTTGCCGAGACCTTCTGGCCGGGGCCGCTCACGCTGGTGCTGCCGCTGAGAGAGGATTCCGGCATCCATCCGCTTGTGACGGCGGGACTTTCCACGCTGGCCGTGCGGATGCCGCGGGGAGATGTGGGCAAGATCATCCGGGCGCTCGGGCACCCGATCGCCGCACCCAGCGCCAACACCTCCGGAAAAATCAGCGCGACGACGGCGGAAGCCGTGCGGGACGATCTTGGCGACAGGGTCGACCTCATCCTCGACGGCGGGCCGTGCTCGGTGGGGGTCGAGTCCACCATTGTGAAGATCGACGGCGACAAGGCCTATCTGCTCCGCCCGGGCGGAATCGCGGCGGAGGAGATCGAGGCGGTGATTGGGCGGAAGCTCATCCGGCTCGACCAGAGGGCGGCAATCGAAGCGCCGGGCATGCTGGCTTCCCACTATGCGCCGGACGCCGCCGTGCGGCTCAACACGACCGAGGTCAAGCTTGGCGAGGCGCTGCTAGCCTTCGGGCCGGTGCGGGCCAAGGGGGTGGAGAATGCGGTCGCGGTGCTCAATCTCTCCGAACGCGGAGACCTGCGCGAGGCGGCAGCCAATCTCTTCAGCTATATGAAACAACTGGACGCCTCCGGTGCGCGGACGATTGCCGTGGAACCGATCCCGGAAACAGGGCTGGGCGAGGCGATCAACGACCGGCTGCGCCGGGCGGCCGCGCCGCGCGAGGGGGCGTGACAGAAGCCGTCTTCGTGCGTAGTCTCGCGCGCGGAAACTGACAGGCCTGCCATGACACTCGATCCTCAGCTCATCAGCCGTTTTGCGGCAATCGTCGGTGAAAGACACGCGCTCACCGCGCCCGAAGACATCGCGCCCTACGTATCGGAGCCGCGCGGGCTCTATGGCGGTGTCACGCCACTGGTGCTGCGGCCGGCCAACACCGAGGAGGTGAGCCGGATCATGCGCCTTGCCACGGAGACGCGCACGCCGATCGTACCGCAGGGCGGCAATACAGGGCTTGTGGGCGGGCAGATGCCGGACGGTTCCGGCACGCAGGTAGTGGTGTCGCTGTCGCGGCTCAACCGGATCCGCGAGATCGACCTGGCATCCAACACCGCCACCGTGGAAGCGGGCGTGGTGCTCCAGACGCTGCAGGAGGCGGCGGAGGAGAAGGGCAGGCTGTTTCCGTTGGCGCTTGCCTCGCAGGGCTCGTGCGAGATCGGCGGCAATCTTTCCACCAATGCCGGGGGCATCGGGGCGCTGGCCTATGGCACTGCGCGGGATCTCTGCCTGGGGATCGAGGTGGTGCTGCCCACGGGCGAGGTGCTGGACGATCTGCGCAAGCTCAAGAAGGACAACACCGGCTACGACCTCAAGGACCTGTTCATCGGGGCGGAAGGGACGCTGGGCGTGATCACGGCAGCGGTGGTGAAGCTGTTCCCGATGCCGAAGGGCAGGGAACTCGCCTGGGCTTCGGTGGCCTCACCCGCGAAGGCGCTGGAACTTTATCAGAAGGCAACGGAGATCGCGGGGCCGTCGCTCACCATGTTCGAGCTGATGGCGCAGACGCCGCTCGACTTCGTGCTGCGGCACATGCCGGAAACTGCCTATCCGCTGACCGAGGAATCCCCCTGGCATGTGCTGATGGAGGTCTCTTCCGCACGTTCGGCGGGCGACGCGCGGGAGGTGATGGCGATCCTGCTTTCGGAGGCTTACGAGGAAGGGCTGATCTCGGATGCGACCGTCGCGCAGAACGAGGGGCAGCGGGGCAAGCTCCTGCACCTGCGTGAATCCATGTCGGAAGCGCAGAAGTTCGAGGGCGGGTCGATCAAGCACGACATCTCGGTGCCGGTGGTGGCCATTCCGGAGTTTCTGGAACGGGCGGAAAGGGCCGTGCAGGCGGTGGTGCCCGGCGCGCGTGTGGCCTGTTTCGGGCACATGGGCGACGGCAACCTCCACTATAACGTCTCGCAGCCGGTCGGGATGGACAAGGCAGAGTATCTGAGGCGCTATGCCGCCATGAACGAGGCGGTCTATGCGATCGTGCAGGAGCTGGGCGGTTCGTTCTCCGCCGAGCACGGCATCGGCAGCCTCAAGCGCGAGCAACTCGTTGCCACCCAGCCGGCAGTTGCCACGGAGCTCATGCGACGGATCAAGGCGGCCTTCGACCCTGCGGGGATCATGAACCCCGGCAAGGTGATCTGAGTTGATCACCTTGCGCGCGCCATAAGAACAAGCGGGCTCCCGTTTACCGATCGGCGAGGAATCCTGCCAATTTCCAAACGCCGGTTGGAAACCGATAACCATTTGTTCGGTCAATAAAATTTAACCCAACTTCTAAGGGTCCGAGTAAGAACCTGCGTCCTATTCTGCTGCCATAAGAAGCCGGGCAAAAACCGGCGCGGAGAAGCCGAAAATGGCTCCCGAAAAAAACACAACAGGGACGTTGAACAATGGCAAGCAATCCGAAGCCCGTGTGGGCCGGTCGCATGATGCGGCTCGACCCGTCCAATCTTCCGCAGATCATAAGCTACCGGTCCCATGATGATCTCGGAGAGGTGGTACTGACGGTAAGTCGCCGCGGTGTCCGCGTCCGTCGGCTGCTGGAGAAGAGCCTGTTGCCGGTGACCTTCGTGCTGCCGCCCAACGCCTTCATGGGCGTGGCGGCGCGGGCCATCGAGGAAAATGGCGAGGTTCTGGTGACGCTGGAGCTGATGCACGCCGATCCCAAGCTCTCGGTGCCGCTGCTGGTCGCCAGCGACCTCGGCGACGTGGCATCGGACTGGCGTGTGTGGTCGGAGATCTATGGGCTGCCGATGCTGCTTGTCGAGGCCAACGGCGAGGTGAGCAGGCTGGAGGACGCCATCAACGGCATTGCCGTCCGCAAGGAGCCGCGCCGCCGCAACGGCGCGCGTCGTATCCGGTTCCTGTCGCGGAAACGGGGGCGCCAGGCTCTCGGTGTGCGCATCGTGGTCGACGGCGAGGAACTGACGCCGAAAAACTGAGAGGGGCTTTCGTCCTGAAAGCCCCTCCCCAGTCAAGTCATTTGCTCTGGTTAGGCGCGTGGCCGCGCCGCCGGCCGCCGTTCAGACGCTGGGGCTGACGACCGCCCACAGGCCGCCGCAGAGCAGCCCGATGAAGATCAGCCAGCCCACCACAGAGTTCGACTTGAACAGCGCCAGGCACTGATCGTTGTCGTCGATGTCGAGGACGCGGATCTGTCGCCACATGTGGTCGCCCGCGGCGACCAGCCCGGCAAGGGCGGGGAAGGGCACTTCCGCTGCGGCGAAGGCGCCGGCGAAAAGGATGAGCGCGCCGCCATAAAGGCCGATCAGGTATTGCTTGGTCTTGTCGCCAAAATGGAGCGCCGTCGAGCGGACGCCGACGATGGCGTCATCTTCCTTGTCCTGATGGGCATAGATCGTGTCATAGCCGATTACCCACATGATCGATCCGGCATAGAGCAGCACGGGTGCCAGCGTCAGGTTGCCGTGATGGGCTGCCCAGCCCTGCAGCGCGCCCCAGGAGAAGGCCAACCCCAGGAAGAACTGCGGCCAGTTGGTGAAGCGCTTGGCGAAGGGATAGACCGCCACCGTCAGCAGCGAGGCGCAGCCGAGGATGATCGCGAACAGGTTGAACTGGAGCAGGACCAGAAGGCCTACCAGCGACTGGAGAATGAGGAACGCCCAGGCCCGCTTGCGGCTGACCTTGCCGGAGGGAAGAGGACGGGAACGCGTGCGTTCGACCTTCTCGTCAATGTCCTGGTCGACGATGTCGTTGTAGGTGCAGCCGGCGCCGCGCATGGCGATTGCGCCGACGAGGAACAGGAAGAGCAGCCAGATCGAGGGCATGACCTCGGAGACGGATGCGCCGGGCTTCGCAGCTGCCGTCGCCGCCATCGCGAGCGACCACCAGCAGGGCCAGAGCAGAAGTTTCCAGCCGATCGGACGGTCCCAGCGGGCAAGCTGCGCATAGGGCCATGCGGCGCGGGGCAGCAGGCGGTAGACCCAGTGGCCGGACGGCGCATCCGCCACGCGGCCCTGCTCATATCGCGACTGGATAACGTCCATGGAGTGTCTCCGGCAGTTCCTGTCTGGCATGACGGCGATCCATAAGCTGAATCTGATGCCGCATGCGTGAACGTTGAGTGGCAAGCCGCAGGAGCTTCGTCAAGCAAAACGAGCAGGAATGGCCGCAGCGGCGGCGCTTCCTGTGATGAAGCTGCATGTCGAAGCTTGACGCGCAGGGCAATCGGTCATAGCTCCTGCCGCAACTTCAATCAGCGTGGGTCGCGAACATGAAGGTTTTTCTCATCGGATCTGGCGGACGTGAGCACGCCCTGGCCTGGAAGATCGCAGCGTCCCCCATGCTGGAAAAGCTTTATGCCGCTCCGGGCAATCCCGGCATCGCCGAGCTCGCGGAGTGTGTGGGCGTGGACGTTGCCAACCACCAGCAGGTGATCGAGTTCTGCAGGGCGAACGGCGTCGACCTCGTGGTGGTCGGTCCGGAAGCGCCACTGGTGGCGGGCCTGGTGGATGACCTCAAGGCGGCTGGCATCGCCGCATTCGGCCCAGGCAGGATTGCGGCCCAGCTCGAAGGCTCCAAGGGCTTCACCAAGGATCTTTGCGCGAAGTACGGCATTCCAACGGCGGCCTATGGCCGTTTCGCGGACGCCCAGGCCGCGAAGGATTACATCCGCCAGATGGGCGCACCAATCGTCATCAAGGCTGACGGTCTTGCTGCGGGCAAGGGCGTGACCATCGCGATGACCGAGGACGAGGCATTCCGCGCGATCGATGACTGTTTTGGCGGGGCTTTCGGCGCGGCCGGTGCCGAGGTAGTGATCGAGGAATATCTCGAAGGCGAGGAAGCCAGTTTCTTTTGCCTCTGCGACGGCAGGACGGCGCTTCCTTTCGGCACGGCGCAGGACCACAAGCGCGTGGGTGACGGCGACACGGGACCGAACACGGGCGGCATGGGCGCCTATTCGCCCGCGCCGGTGATGACCGAGGAGGCGATCGGGCGGGTGATGCGCGAGATCATCGCGCCGACACTCACGGGCATGCAGGAGATGGGCGCGCCGTTCGTTGGCATTCTCTATGCCGGCCTGATGATAACGAAGGATGGCCCGAAGCTCATCGAATACAACGTGCGGCTCGGCGATCCCGAGTGCCAGGTGCTGATGCTGCGGCTCAAGGATGACCTGCTGACGCTGATGCAAAGCGCGGTGGACGGGCAGCTCGAGCACATGTCGGTGCGCTGGCATGACGAGGCCGCACTCACCGTGGTGCTGGCGGCGCAGGGCTACCCCGAGGCGCCCAGGAAGGGCGGCGAAATCCGCGGCCTCGAGAAGGCGGCGGCGGTGCCGGGCGTGCAGGTATTCCATGCGGGCACGGCGGTGAAGGATGGCAAGCTCGTCGCCAATGGCGGGCGGGTGCTCAACGTGACGGCGCTCGGCAGTTCGGTGACGGAAGCGCGCGATGCCGCCTACCGCGCCGTCGACCTCATCGATTTCCCGACCGGCTTCTGCCGCCGCGACATCGGCTGGCGCGCAGTGGAGCGGGAGAGGGGGGCTTCACAGGGCCATAGTTCGTCCTCCTCACTATGACCGCCTCTCAGAATTAAGCATAATTCAACCCAATTCCTGCACCACTCATGAGTCGGAGGAGGCTTCAACGTGGCCCAGACATCAATCGAGTGGACTGACGCGACCTGGAATCCCGTGGCTGGGTGCACGATCCTCACCGCGGGCTGCACCAACTGCTACGCCATGCGGATGGCGGCGCGCCTGGAAGCGATGGGCGTCGAGAAGTACGCCGGTCTGACCCGAAAGTCGGGCGGGCGGGCCAAATGGACCGGTAGGATCCATCTGGACCGAAAGTCTCTCGAAATCCCCTACACGTGGAAGAAGCCGCGCCGCGTGTTCGTCAACACGATGTCGGATCTGTTTCATGAGAGTGTGCCGGCGGCGTTCATCCACGATGTCTGGCAGGTGATGGCGGACACGCCCCAGCACACCTACCAGATCCTTACCAAGCGTCCAGACCGCATGGCCGAGATTGTACCGGCACTGCGGAAGCTGCCGAATGTCTGGCTAGGAACCAGCGTGGAAGACGGGAGGGTGCTGCATCGGATCGATGAGCTGCGACAGGTGCCAGCGGTTGTGCGGTTTATTTCATTCGAACCGCTGATCGGCTCCGTTGCCGGTGCAGACCTGCGGAACATTCACTGGGCGATCGTCGGCGGCGAAAGTGGGCCGAAATCGCGCCCGATGGAGCCTGCGTGGGTGGAAGAGATCCAGCGCATGTGCCGTGCAGCCGGCACGGCCTTCTTCTTCAAACAATGGGGCGGCACGAACAAGAAGGCCGCGGGCCGAACGCTCAACGGACGGACTTACGACGAGATGCCCGCTGTTTCCCTCTAGAGATCGAGTTTTCCCTGGCCGTCGTCTGATATTTCTTTCCAGAACTTGTGGGCGAGGTCGTGCTTTGCAGCAAGCAGAAGCCAGTACAATGGTTGATTTCTTGACCCGCACACCAATCGAACGTCATCGGAAGGCCATACGCCGGTAGAAGCAATTAGTTCGCGCCAGAACTGGAAAACGCCCATGCGGATGTTCTGCAGGGACTGTCTTGTGTCCACATGATCGCGCCAGCCTGGTGCAAACGCATCGAATGCAGTCTCCTCCTCCTCGCGTGTGTAGTTTGCAGCGTTTCGTTGCAGATCCATCTTGCTGACGTGGACCAAAATATCGATCCGTCTTATCTGCGAGAGCGTGCGAAAGGTCTTAAAGTCGAGCGCGCCGAGATTGAATGGATCAAGGAACGCGAAATTCAAGCCGTACGGCTCCGACTCTTTCATTGCGCGGCTGGCGGTTTCCTTAGCGTTCCATGAAGAGCTATGACCGGGGCACCGACCTGTCTTAACCTCGCGGCGGCAGCTTCCAAGCATTCTTCGTCCGCATCACCAATAATAACTTTTGTGAAGGGCGCCCCACCTTGAACGCTCATATTCCACGCGGTAACTGCACTCCCCTCGATCCATTCGCCGGTGTCGCGAATCTTCGCACGACCGGGTCCGCAAAAAAGATCAATGTAGCTAGCTCCTCCCTTGCTTTTACCAATGTACTTCTTTCGGGTTGCGCGACAGATATCGACATAACGACGAAGCAGGCGATGCTTTTCTTTCGCCCAAACGCCCACTTCCTGAGCGGGCAAACCATCGTCTCCGAGAATTAGCTCCCCCATGGTACCCCATCCCGAACTTACAGAGACAACACAACTCTTGATATACAACAACATCAGCAATGCAGGTAATGGTTTGTTTGATCGTTGTTGGACGACGACCACCGTCCGACTAGCCTCGGGCCTCTTCCGGGGCTAACCTCGGCATGACATTGCGAGGACTGTTGCCCATGTACCGTGCTCCGATTGACGACATCAAACACGCGCTTTTCGACATCGCAGGGCTCCGGGAGGTGATGGCGCATCTGCCGGAAGGCATGCTGACGGACGACCTGGTGGAGGCGATCCTCGCCGAGGCGGGACGGTTCGCCGGCGAGGAGATCGCGCCGCTCGCACGCGCCGGAGACGAGACCGGATCGAAGGTCGAGAACGGGGCCGTCACCACGCCGCCGGGCTGGAAAGAACTCTACGCCAAGTGGCGCGAGGGCGGTTGGAACTCCATCTCATCGCCCGAGAAATACGGCGGCCAGGGCTTGCCGGCCTCGCTTGCCATGGCGGTGCTGGAGATGTGGAACTCGGCCTCAATGGCCTTCGCCATCGGCCCGACGCTTACCAGCGGAGCGGTCGAGGCGCTGGAGCGGCACGCGAGCGAGGAGCTCAAGCGCAAGTACATTGCCCGGATGGTCTCAGGCGAGTGGATGGGCACGATGAACCTGACCGAGCCGCAGGCGGGTTCCGACCTGGGGGCGCTCAGGACGCGGGCGGAGCCGAGGGGTGACGGAACTTACCGTATCTTCGGGCAGAAGATCTTCATCACCTATGGCGAGCACGATTTCACGGACAACATCATCCATCTGGTGCTGGCACGGCTGCCCGATGCGCCGCCCGGAACCAAGGGTATCTCGCTGTTCCTGGTACCGAAGTTCCTGGTGAACGACGACGGATCGCTCGGCGCACGCAACGACGTGTTCTGCGCCTCGCTCGAAAAGAAGATGGGCATTCACGGTTCACCCACCTGCACGATGATCTACGGGGACGGCAAGTTCGGTGACGAGCCGGGCGCGATCGGCTGGCTGGTCGGGGAGCCGAACCGCGGGCTCAACTGCATGTTCACGATGATGAACGCGGCGCGGCTTGCCGTCGGCATTCAGGGCGTGGGCGTGGCGGAGGCTGCGCGGCAGAAGGCGATTGCCTATGCCAAGGAGCGGCGGCAGGGGCGGGCGCCGGGCGCTCCGACAAGGGACATGTCGCCCATCATCGAGCATCCGGATGTGCAGCGCATGCTGCTCTCCATGACAGTCCTGACACAGGCCTCGCGGGCCATCGCCTATGCCTGCGCGCAGGCGGGGGACCTAGCGCGGTGGGATCGCGAGCGTTCCAACCACTGGCAGGAGCGGGTCAACCTGCTCACGCCGCTTGCCAAGGCCTTCCCTACGGACATGGGGGTGGAGGTCGCCTCGCTCGGCATACAGGTGCACGGCGGCATGGGTTTCATCGAGGAGACCGGAGCCGCGGTGCTCCTCAGGGATGCGCGGATCGCGCCGATCTACGAAGGGACGAATGGCATCCAGGCGATTGATCTCGTCATCCGGAAGCTCGGCCTGTCGGGCGGGGACCACGTGCGCCGGTTCCTGGCGGAGCTGCAGGCGGATGCCGAGCAGGCGCGCAACACGGGAGACGACGATCTGGCGATCGCCGGCATCCGGGCCCGGGAGGCGCTGCACGACGCGGCGGAGGCCGGAGAGTATCTGCTGGGTCAGCTGACCGACGGCAGGCAGGAGGTTGCTCTGGCCGGAGCGACGCCGTTCCTGCGGCTCATGGCCCTGGCGGTGGGCGGGGCGCTGCTGGTTCGCGGCGCGACCAGGTCGGGTGATGCCGCCAGGGCACAGCTTGCACGCTACTTCGCGGAGAACCATCTGGGCGACACCGGGGCTCTGCGCCGCGTCGTGCTGGAGGGCGGCGACAGCCTGCTCAGGGCGGCGGGGCTTCTTGCGGCGATGTGAGCGCAGGGCGCGCCGCGGGCACTGGCGGAGAGTGGCAAAGCCCGCAGGCCCGGACAGGGCAGGACCGCCAGTCCGGGCCCGGTGGACGGGATTGTCAGGGATAGAGACGGGTCTTGTTCCAGCCGCCTTCGGCATGGGTGAAGATCACCCGGTCATGTAGCCGGAACGGACGGTCGTGCCAGAACTCGATGCTTACCGGAACGATACGGAAACCGGACCAGTATGGCGGGCGCGGAATGTCTCCTATCGCGTATTTCGCGGTATATTCGGCGACGGCCTTTTCCAGCGCGAAACGGCTTTCGAGGGGGCGGGACTGTTTCGAGGCCCAGGCGCCGATACGGCTGCCGCGCGGGCGCGAAGCATAGTATTCGTCCGCCTCCTCGTTACTTACCGTTTCAACGGTGCCGCGGATGCGCACCTGCCGGCGTAGCGATTTCCAGTGAAAGCACATGGCGGCCTTCATGGAGCCCAGGATTTCGCGACCTTTCGTGCTTTCAAAATTCGTGTAGAACACAAAACCGCTGGTATCATACCCCTTCAGCAGTACCATTCGCACGTTGGGCATGCCGTCCGAATCAACGGTGGAAAGCGCGAATGCGTTGGGATCATTGGGCTCGGACTGGTTTGCATCGGCGAGCCATTGACGGAATAGTTCAAATGGCTCCGTGCTTTCGGTGAAGTCGTTCGTTAAGGGGTTGTTAGACATTTGTCCTGCTCACTGTTTCTGATCTCGAGAGGAGCTTTCATTTGAAGCGTTTGCCGCAGAATATCCGCCGCGACTCACGCTCGAGCCTGAGCCTCCTGGGCAAGATGGCCGTCATGACCGTGCTCATGACATGCCTATATGGCTGCGGGTCGGGAATGCAAGGTGTTCTGGGCAAGGGGATCGACTCGGTGCTGACGACCGGTTCCACGGGCAATACGGCCGTGAACGATCCGAACGCTCCCGCCATCCTGATGGCGCTCACGCAGAATCCGCAGCCTGGCGCGGTCTGGGAAAATGCCGAGGAAGGGGCGCGCGGGATCATCTCCTCCGTTGACCGCAAGGAGGAAGACGGCGTTCCGTGCCTGGCCTTCCGCTCGACGCGGGAGAGCTTCGACGGTGTGCATCTCTACGAGGGAACTGCCTGCCAGACGCCGCGCGGCGTGATGGCGCTCCGGTCACTGACGCGGCTTTGATGCCCCCTGGGCGCGGCTTTGATGCCGCGCATTGCGCCGCGAACGTCCAAGATATTGATTTGTCCGGCCATCTGGAATTAGCGCCCGCCCGTGCGCATATATGGTACGAGTTTGTTTAACAGTGCCATCCGAGTCCTGCGGGGGCGGTCAGTCTTGTGCGGATAGAAGCAATATGAAAAGCCCATATGACGTTCTGGGGGTGCCGAGAAGCGCGTCCGAGAAGGAGATCAAGTCGGCGTTCCGCCGGCTCGCGAAGAAATATCACCCTGACCAGAATCCCGACGATCCGAAGGCCAAGGAACGTTTCGCCGAAATCAGCCAGGCTTACGAGATCATCGGGGATCCCGCAAAGCGCAAGCAGTACGACAATGGCGAGATCGACGAGGCAGGGCGGCCGCGCTTCCAGGGCTTCAGCGGCGGCGCGCATGGCGATCCGTTCTCCGCGTTCCGGCAGGGCCGGGCAGGGGGCGGCAACACTCATTTCGAGTTTCGCCCCAGCGGCTTCGATCCGGGCGACATCTTCGGCGACCTGTTCGGCGACATGTTCGCGCGCGCCAGCGGAACAGCGGGCGCAAGAGCGCGCAGCCAGCATGCGGACGCCGACGGAATGGGCGACGTGCATGTTGCGCTCGGTGTGACCATCGAGGAGGTCGCAACGGCAGCGAAGGTGACCGCCGTCCTTCCGGACGGGCGCAGGATCGCGATCAAGCTGCCGCGCTACGTCGAGGACGGGCAGACGATCCGGCTCAAGGGACAGGGTAACCGCACGCCCTTCGGCACCGGCGACGTGCTGGTGAAGCTCAACATCAAGCCGCACTCGCGTTACCGCGTCGAGGGCCGCGATCTGCACGTGGACCTGCCCGTGTCGCTGCGGGACGCGGTGCTGGGCGCCAAGGTCGCCGTCGACACGCCCACGGGCAAGGTGGCGGTGAACGTTCCGGCGTGGTCCAGCTCCGACCGGACGCTTCGGCTAAAGGGCAAGGGGCTGCCGCTCAAGAACGAGGGGCACGGCGATCTCTATGCCCACGTCCGGATCATGCTGCCCGAGGGGGGCGACCCGGCGCTCGAGGCCCTGTTTTCGAAGACTGCAGCCTGAGGGGGCGCCCAGTCCATCGCGGGCAACCCTCCGGCGATTGAATGTGCGCACAAGAGGAGAGGAGCCTCCATCTTCACGCGACGGTCCAGACCGTACCACGGTTGGGATTCTCAAGCGGGCGGCACTGCTGCCCGCTTTCCGTTCCCGGGTGCCGCATTTTCGCAATTCGGCAGCTTCAACGGGGCTGTATGCTTGCCAAGCTTGAAGCATTCGTGCTGCTGTGCGATAGGCAATCGCCGCAAATATCTTCGGAGAATCGACTATGGCAAGTGGCAATGGCCTCATGGCCGGCAAGCGCGGAGTGATCCTTGGTGTTGCCAACAATCGCTCCATTGCCTGGGGTATCGCAAAGGCGCTCGTCGCTGAAGGCGCGGAAATTGCGTTGACCTATCAGGGGGACGCTCTCAAGAAGCGTGTGGAACCTCTTGCAGCCGAACTCGGTGCTACCGTCATCGGACATTGCGACGTTACCGATCTCGCGACGATCGACAATGTGTTCGGGGAAGTCGAGAAGCTCTGGGGCAAGATCGATTTCGTCGTGCACGCCATAGCCTTTTCCGACAAGGACGAACTGACGGGCCGCTATGTCAATACGACACGCGAGAACTTCCTGCGCACGATGGACATCTCGGTCTTCTCGCTGACGGCTATCGCCAGGCGCGCGGAGCCCCTGCTCAATCCCGGATCATCGATCCTGACGCTGACCTACTATGGCGCCGAAAAGGTCATGCCACACTACAACGTGATGGGCGTTGCCAAGGCAGCACTGGAAGCGAGCGTCCGGTATCTGGCTGTGGACCTCGGTTCGGCGAATATCCGCGTCAACGCGATCTCCGCGGGACCGATCAAGACGCTGGCGGCTTCCGGCATCGGCGACTTCCGCTATATCCTGCGGTGGAACGAGTACAACGCTCCGCTGAGGCGCACCGTGACCATCGAGGAGGTGGGCGACTCGGCGCTCTATCTGCTCTCGCACCTGTCGCGCGGCGTGACGGGCGAGGTGCTGCATGTGGATTCAGGTTACCATGTGGTCGGCATGAAGGCCGTCGACGCACCCGACATTTCGGTTATTGAGGACTGACGTGACCGGCAGGAGCAGGGCGAAAGCCCTGCTCCTGCCGCATTGGGCCAGCGAAGCGGCTTCTTGGCATTGCGCGTAAACGGGAAGCAGTCGTGACACCGCTTCTTTACATCGTCAGGCACGGCCAGACGGACTGGAACGTGGAACAGCGCCTGCAAGGGCAGGCGGAGGTCGATCTGAATGAGGTCGGTCTCAAGCAGGTCGAGCGGAACGCGCGCCTGCTCGCGTCGCTGGTCACCAACCCCCGGGCCTTCGATTTCGTCTCAAGTCCGCTCAGGCGCACGCGGGACACGATGGAACGCATCCGCGAGGTGCTCGGCCTGCCGCGGGAGGGCTACCGCATCGACCGACGGCTGATCGAGCTGCATTTCGGCGACTGGCAGGGACACACCTACGCGGAACTCGAGCAATTGCGCCCTCTCTCGACACGTGAACGGCATGAGCAGAAATGGACATTCGTGCCGCCGGGCGAGAATGCCGAAAGCTATGCGATGCTGGCCGACAGGGTGGCGGAATGGCTCAAGGAGGTCGAGCGGCCCACCATTTGCACGACGCATGGCGGGGTGATACGAACGCTGCTGCATCTGACCGGCGGCGTGCCAACCAGCGAGGCTGTCATGATGCATGTGCCGCAGGACCGGGTGCTCAGAGTCCAGGGCAGCCGGTTCGAGTGGCTTTGAGGCCGGTTGAGCGTTCTGGAAAAGCCTGAGAGACGCTGTCCATGTCACCCGGCTTGCAAGACCGGATATCCCGCGTTGCCAGGATATCGATCTTGCGTTCTCCCCTGGAAGGGAAAACAGGGTAAGTTCATCAAAGCGCGAAAAGACGCGCCTATTCAGGGATGAAAAGGTCGGTGATCTGCCGAACGCCGGACTTGTCCACCTGGTAGGCGATGACCACCTGGTCGCCCTGCGACAGGCCGGACATGTCCATCTCCGGGGGAAGCTTGTACGTCGAACCATCGCTCAGGGTGATGGTCATGTTTTCCGGATCGACCGCCGTGATTCGACCTTCGGTGTCGGCTGCAGACGCGGCAAAGGAAAACCCGATCAACGCCGTACCAAGGATCAATGCAGGTAGTCGCATGTCAGGCCTCATTCTTAAGGATCATTGAATGGAAGATGTTCATCTAGGCGGCGATTATGTCAAAAGTACAACGGCCGCAGCACACCAGGCCACGGGTTTGACCGGACGGCCAAACCACAATACAAGCGGGTTCCCAACGTAAGGGGAACCGGCAATGTCGCACAACACGTTTGGTCATCTGTTCCGCGTCACTACCTGGGGGGAAAGCCATGGCCCCGCGATTGGCGGCGTTGTCGACGGCTGCCCGCCCGGAATCCGCTTCAAGCTCAGCGAAATCCAGGCGGAGCTTGACCGCAGGCGGCCGGGGACTTCGCGCTTCGTGACGCAGCGGCGGGAGCCGGATCAGGTGAAGGTTCTGTCGGGCGTGATGACCGACGAGGACGGCGAGACGCTGATCACCACGGGCACGCCGATCTCCCTCATCATCGAGAACGTCGATCAGCGGTCCAAGGATTACGGTGAGATCGCCGAGCGTTACCGTCCAGGCCATGCGGACTTCGCGTATGACCGGAAGTACGGCATCCGCGACTACCGGGGCGGCGGACGGTCGTCGGCGCGCGAAACGGCGATCCGCGTGGCCGCCGGGGCGCTGGCTCGCAAGGTGGTTCCCGGTCTGGTAGTGCGCGGCGCGCTTGTCGCCATCGGCGAGAAGGAAATCAATCGCGACAACTGGGATTGGGATTTCGTCAACGATCCGGACAATCCGTTCTTCACGCCGGACCGGGAGTCCGTGGAACTGTTCGCCGAATATCTCGACTGGATCCGCAAGGCCGGGTCTTCCGTCGGGGCGGTCATCGAGATCGTCGCGGAGGGCGTTCCGGCGGGGCTGGGCGCGCCGCTCTATGGCAAGCTGGACCAGGACATCGCCGGCAACCTCATGTCCATCAATGCGGTGAAGGGCGTGGAGATCGGCGAGGGGTTCAACGCGGCGCGGCTGCGCGGCGAGGAAAACGCCGACGAGATGCGGATCGGCCCGGACGGAGAGCCGGTGTTCCTGTCGAACCATGCAGGCGGCATCCTGGGGGGCATCTCGACGGGACAGCCCATCGTGGCGCGGTTCGCGGTCAAGCCAACCTCATCGATCCTGACGCCGCGCAAGTCCATCGACCGCCAGGGCAATGAGGTGGAGGTGGTGACCAAGGGGCGGCACGACCCCTGCGTGGGTATCCGCGCCGTGCCGATCGGCGAGGCGATGGTTGCCTGCGCCATCGCCGACCATTATCTGCGCCACAGGGGCCAGACGGGACGGATTTGAGGCCCTCAAGCAGTGCGTTTCCTTGAATCCGCGAACTGCATCGGGTGCGGTCCAGGACGTTCTGCCGTGGACGGAATGCAGCAAGCCTTTCAGGTGTGCGCTTCGCAACAGGGGCACTGGCGCAAACGGATGCTGCGCAATATTACGATGGCGGAGGAATGCTGCAGGCGATAATAGTCCGCAGCTTTGTTATTCAGCCATCCAGGTGAGGTACAATGGCTTACGATCAGAAAAAGGTGGTGGAGGCTCTGCGCGCCTTCGAGCGTGGCGAGATCGTCGTTGTGACGGACGATGATGATCGCGAGAACGAAGGCGATCTGATCGTCGCGGCCGTCCACTGCACGCCTGAGAAGATGGCGTTCATCGTGCGCCATACCTCCGGCATCGTGTGCGCGCCGATGCCCCGCGAGGAGGCCCGCCGGCTCAACCTCGCGCCGATGGTGGCCGAGAACGACGCGCCGCACAGCACGGCGTTCACGGTTTCGGTGGACTTCAAGCACGGCACGACGACCGGCATTTCCGCCGAAGACCGCACGCTGACGGTGCGCAACCTGGCCAATCCGAACGTCGGACCCCGCGATTTCGTGCGTCCCGGTCACATCTTCCCGCTGATCGCCCGCGAGGGCGGCGTGCTGATGCGCTCGGGCCATACCGAGGCAGCGGTGGACCTGTGCAAGCTCGCCGGCCTGCCGCCGGTCGGCGTGATCTGCGAGCTGGTGAACGATGACGGCACCGTGATGCGCGGGCCGCAGGTAAAGGCTTTCGCGGAAAAGCATGGCCTGAAGCAGGTGTCGGTGGCCGATCTGATCGCCTACCGCCAGCGCCAGGAGAAGCTGATCGAAGCTCACGGCTCGTTCCCGATCGAGACGCCCGGCGGTCCGGCCATCGCCCATACCTATTCGCTACCATGGGAAAACATGCAGCATGTGGCGATCGTCTACGGTGACATTCGCGACGGCCATGATGTGCTGGTGCGCCTGCACCGCGAAAACGTCGTCAACGACGTGTTCGGCGTGCAGCAGCAGGTGCGCCAGGTGGCGGAACGCATGGGCCGCGAGGGCCGAGGCGTGCTCGTGTACCTGCGCAGCGGTCCCATCAGCGGCACGTATACCAGCCAGCGCAACCGGCCGTCCGACCACGAGTCCCACGAGCAGGCGCTGGAGCGCGAGAAGGAGTGGCGTGAAATCGGGCTCGGCGCGCAGATCCTCAAGGATCTGGGCATCTCCTCAATCCGCCTGCTGGCCCAGCGCGAGCGTCATTTCGTGGGACTGGAAGGTTTCGGCATCGAGATCGTCGATACAGAGATCATCTGACGGACTCCTGCCCGACGCGCGCAGGATCCGTGCAATCACGTGCGCTCCCGCGGGCGGGAGCGCTTCTGCCAATGTGGAAGGGAAACGATGGTTACGCGGCTGTATCATCACGATGTTTTCCTGGAACACATGACGGCGCCGGGGCATCCCGAGCGCCCGGACCGGCTAAAAGCCATCGCCGAGGCTCTGGAAGGTGATGAATTTGGGGACCTTGAGCGGGTCGAGGCGCCCGAGGGCGACGAGGCCATGCTTGAATTGGCGCACAGTCCAGCCCATGTGGCCGCGATCAGAAGGGCCATTCCGGAAGAGGGGCTCGCGCAGGTCGATCCGGACACATGGATGAGCCCGCGCAGCTGGGAAGCCGCGCTGCGGGGAGTTGCCGCGTCAGCCGACGCGGTTGATTCCGTCTTCACGGGCAAGGCACACAACGCGTTCGTGGCCTGCCGTCCGCCCGGGCACCACGCCGAAAGCCGCAAGGCGATGGGCTTCTGCCTGTTCAACAACGCGGCGATCGCGGCGCGGCACGCGCAGCGCGCGCATGGCGTCGAACGGGTGGCGATCATCGATTGGGACGTGCACCACGGCAACGGGACGCAAGAGATCTTCTGGGATGATGCGAGCGTGCTCTACTGCTCCACGCACCAGCTGCCGCTCTATCCGGGAACAGGAACGGTCAACGAGACGGGGGCGAAGGGCAACATCGTCAACGCGCCGCTTTCGCCGGGTGCGGATGGTCGCGTCTTTCGCGAAGCGATGGACAATGCGCTGCTTCCGAGAGTAGAAGAGTTCCGCCCGGATCTGATCATCATTTCGGCAGGCTTTGACGCTCACTACAGGGATCCGCTCGCCGAGCTGAGACTGCAGGAAGACGACTTCAGTTGGGCGACCGGCAAACTTATGGACATTGCCGGGCGGTGGTGCGACTACCGGGTTGTCAGCCTGCTGGAAGGCGGATACGACCTGCAGGGCCTGGCATCGTCCGTGTCCGCCCATCTCCGCCGCCTGATGAAAGGATGAAGCATGACTGCTGGAAACAATGGCAATTCGGCCAATGATGACATCAAGTCGATGAGCTTCGAGCAGGCGCTGGAGGCACTGGAAAACATCGTCAACGACCTGGAGCGGGGCGATGTGCCGCTCGAGGAGTCGATCCGGATCTATGAACGCGGAGAGGCGCTGAAGGTCCATTGCGACCGGCTGCTGCGCGCGGCAGAAGACAAGGTCGAAAAGATTCGCCTGTCGCGCGAAGGTACGGCGGCCGGCGTCGAACCGCTCGATCCGCAATAGCCGCGTCCAGACGCTTGGATTGCATCACGGAATTGTCGCCCTATCTTGGGCTTAGATTAACTCAGGCATGGCTCGTGTGACTACGCCCCCGAAAACGCCGCTTCTGGATCAGGTCAAGTTTCCGGTCGATCTGAAGCAAATCGACGAAAAGGATCTGCCGCAGCTCGCCGCCGAACTCCGGGCAGAGATGATTGACGCCGTGTCACAGACGGGCGGGCATCTTGGAGCAGGTCTGGGCGTGGTGGAGCTCACCGTTGCCCTGCACTACGTGTTCGACACGCCGGAAGACAGGATCATATGGGACGTCGGCCACCAGGCCTATCCGCACAAGATCCTGACGGGACGGCGCGACCGCATCCGCACGCTGCGGCAGGAAGGGGGCCTCTCCGGATTCACAAAGCGTGAGGAGAGCATCTACGATCCGTTCGGCGCGGCGCATTCCTCGACCTCCATATCCGCGGGGCTCGGCATGGCCGTGGCGCGGGACCTTGCCGGCGAAAAGCGGCATGTGATCGCCGTCATCGGCGACGGGGCAATGTCGGCGGGCATGGCCTTCGAGGCGATGAACAATGCCGGCGCGCTCAACGCGCGGCTGATCGTCATTCTCAACGACAACGACATGTCGATCGCACCGCCGACCGGGGCACTGAGCGCGTATCTTGCGCGGCTCGCCTCGGGCCGCACCTATCAGGGCATCCGCGAAATCGGCAAGAAGCTCACCACCTATCTCGGCAAGAGCGTGGACCGGGCGATCACACGCGCGGTCGAACACGCGCGCGGCTACGTGACGGGTGGGACGCTCTTCGAGGAACTCGGCTTCTTCCACGTGGGGCCGATCGACGGGCACAATCTCGAGCACCTGATCCCCGTGCTCCGGAACGTGCGCGACCACGGCACCGGCCCGGTGCTGATCCATGTCGTCACGCAGAAGGGCAAGGGCTATCCGCCGGCAGAACAGGCGGCCGACAAGTATCACGGCGTCGGCCGGTTCGACGTCATCACCGGCGCGGAGGACAAGACGCCCAGCAACGCACCCACCTACACCAAGGTGTTCGCCAATGCGCTGGTGCAGGAGGCGCGCGAAGACGACAAGATCATCGCCATCACGGCGGCCATGCCGGATGGCACGGGCCTCGACATCTTCGCCAAGGAGTTTCCGAACCGCACCTTCGACGTTGGCATCGCCGAGCAGCACGCGGTGACCTTCGCGGCGGGGCTGGCGGCGGAAGGCTACAAGCCGTTCGCGGCGATCTATTCGACCTTCCTGCAGCGCGCTTTCGACCAGGTGGTCCACGACGTGGCGATCCAGAACCTACCGGTGCGCTTTCCTATCGACCGGGCGGGCTTCGTGGGGGCCGACGGCGCGACCCACTGCGGTGCGTTCGACATCGGCTATCTCTCCATGCTTCCGAACATGGTGGTCATGGCGGCGGCGGACGAGGCCGAGCTCAAGCATATGGTGCGCACGGCTGTGGCCTATGACTTCGGTCCCATCGCTTTCCGTTATCCGCGCGGCGAGGGCGTGGGCGTCAACATGCCTGAGCGGGGCGAAATCCTGCCAATCGGCAAGGGCCGCATCATCCGCGAAGGTACGAAGATTGCGCTCCTGTCGCTGGGTACGCGGCTCGCCGACTGCCTCAAGGCGGCGGAGGAACTGGATGCTGCAGGGCTCTCGACGACGGTGGCCGACGCGCGTTTCGCCAAGCCGCTGGACGAGGAGCTCATCCTGTCGCTGGCGCGCAACCACGAGGTGCTGATCACGGTCGAGGAGGGCGCCATAGGCGGCTTCGGCTCGCACGTGCTGCATCTTCTGGCGCATAGGGGCGTGCTCGATCACGGGCTCAAGGTGCGGCCGCTGGTGATGCCCGACGTTTTCATGGACCAGGCCAAACCGGAGCGCATGTATGCCAAGGCGGGGCTTGATGCGGCCGGCATCGTGCGAGCCGTTTTCGAGGCGCTGGGGCAGGCAGAACGCGCAGCACGCGCGTAAGGCGGGCGCGCCGCATCAATGCGAGCATCTTGGGCGGCCACGGCCGCCGGCCTCGCGTGGTCCGGGCGTCCGTAAAGGCTCCTGAGTGCTTAAAAAGTCTGTTTTCTCGCGGTTCGGGACGGGGGCAGTCTCCACGTTTCCCGGAACCGCTTCAGCAACGGGAATGTCTGACATGATCGAGCGCCTGCGGATCGACAGGCTTGGGGCGCAGGGTGACGGCATCGCCGAAACGGCGCAGGGGCCCGTCTACGTGCCTTTCGCGCTGGCCGGAGAGACTGTTTCCGCGGAGATCAGGGGACAGCGGGCGCAGATGGTGCAGGTGGAAGAGGCATCGCCGCTGCGCGTGCAACCCGTCTGCGCGCATTTCGGACAGTGCGGTGGCTGCTCGATTCAGCACCTCGCCGTAGAGGCCTACGCGGCGTGGAAACGCGAGAAGGTCGTGCGGGCGCTGGAGCTTTCCGGGGTCGAGGCAGAGGTGGGCGAACTCGTCACCTGCCCGCCGGCAACGCGCCGGCGCGTGACGCTCAGCGCCCGGAAAGCGGTCGGGACGGTGCTGCTCGGCTTCAACGCGGCCATGTCCCACGACATTGTGGAGATCCGGGACTGCGCGGTCGCCGTGCCTGAAATCGTCGCAGCGCTCGGAGATCTGCGGGAGCTTGCGGGCGTGCTCGCGACCGGCCCCAAGCCCATCCGGCTGACCGTCACGGCGACGAGGACCGGGCTCGATATCGCGGCGGATGGCGTCGGCCGTGTCGACGAAGGACGGCGGCGCGGGTTGGTCGAGCTGTGCCTCGGCAGGCGATTTGCGCGACTTTCGGTCGATGGCGAGATCATCATCGAGCGGAAAAAGCCGGTGGTGATGTTCGGCGATGTGCCGGTGGTAATACCGCCGGGCGGCTTCCTGCAGGCGACCGAGCAGGCGGAGGCGGTGATGGCGGCGCTGGTGACCGAGCACCTGGCCGGTGCGAAGTTCGTTGCGGATCTCTTCGCGGGCAGCGGCACGTTCGCGCTTCGTCTTGCAAGGCAGTCACGTGTTCATGCGGCAGAAAGCGAGGCGAGGGCGCTGACGGCGCTTGATGAGTCGGCGCGGCATGCTCCGGGACTGAAGCCTGTCAGCGTGGAGAAGCGCGATCTGTTTCGCAGACCGCTCCTGCCAAAGGAGCTCGCGGCGTTTGACGGGCTTGTGTTCGATCCGCCACGCGCCGGAGCCGAGGCACAGAGCGAGCAGATCGCAAAGTCCGAGGTGCGGAAGGTGGCGGCAGTGTCGTGCAATCCGGGAACGCTGGCGCGGGACCTCGCGATTCTTGCGAAGGGCGGGTATCGGATCGTGCGCGTCGTGCCCGTCGACCAGTTTCTGTGGAGCGCCCACGTGGAGGCCGTCGCATTGCTGGAAAAGCCGCGCCGGCGCGGCTGAGAATGTTTCTCAAGCGGGCTCGGAAACCTGCGAGCTGCCGCTGTTCCGGACGGGCCGCTCGCTGACAACGCAGTTCCGGCCGTTTTGCTTCGCCTGATAGAGCATGTCGTCGGCGCGGCGAACGGCCTGCCACGGATCCTCTCCCGGGCGAAGCAGGGCCACGCCGATGCTGCACCGGACGGTGATGCCGGGGACGGGCGTTTCGTCGCCCATCACGAGGTGCGAGGCCCGGATCCGTTCCGCTTCGCGTACGGCTTCGGGGAGCGATATTCCCGGCATGACGATCACGAATTCCTCGCCGCCCAGACGCGCGAGGAAAGTGCGGGGCCGCAGAAGCGCGGTCAGCTGACGGACGAAATGCTGGAGCACGATGTCGCCACCGTGGTGTCCGTAGGTGTCGTTGACGCGTTTGAAGTGATCGATGTCGCAGACCAGGATGCTCACCGGCATGTCGAGCGACCGAACCTTCTTCAGGATGCGGTCGAGGGCGCGGCGGTTGTAGACGCCGGTGAGCGGATCGGTGTCCCGTTCGTCACGGATCGAGGCGACCACGTCGAGGCCGGTCACGATGATGGTCGCCACGCCCATGATGGCCGACAGGACGCCCATTACGTAGAGCGACAGCTGCCAGAAGGCCGTGCTGCCGAACTCGTCCGGCGTCATTTCGCGGCTGATGGACCCCAAGGTGAAGAGCGTGCGCGGAAAGAAGTGCAGCCCCGTGCAGAGGACCGCCCAGAACAGCAGCCTGTCGGCGAAGCTGCCGCGCATGTTGTGACGGATACGCCATGCCGCGTAGAGGAAAATCAGAGCAAGGCCAAAATTGAGGACGTAGACGCGGCTGATCAGATTCCGATCGACATAGGCGTACCAGGCGATGCCGGCGATGATGAGCGCGGTCAGGCCGAGGAGGGCTGGGCCGCCACCCTTCGCGCTGGAACGCCGCACCACCCCGAGCGCAAAGGCGGAAGCGCCCGTGGAATAGAACACCGCCGATACGACAGCGTTCAGGCGCAGTTCGGCGGGGTAGCGCAGGATCTGGGCAGCGACGCCAACCGAGAAAAGCATGAAGCCCGCCGCGATCAGTGCCAGATGCGGACGATGCTGGCGTATGGCGATCCAGAGGAGGCCGACGGTGAGGCCCATGATCACCAGCAGCGATGGATTCACGAGTAGGGGGATCATGCTCAACTCCTCCCCCGCTGTTGCTAAAGATCTATAAATATCTAAGCAAGTCTTTTTGGGGCAGGCGCCCAAGCGTGTGCGTCGCAGGGTGGAAACAGCGGTGAGGGAACCGGAAATGGCTGGAACGGCAGAGTTGTTTACTGGACTAAACGGCCCGGTGTTTCGGCTCAGCCGTTAAGCTCACCCGCCAGCAGGGCGTCAACGAACGGGGGCACGATCTCCGTGGCACGGCCCTTGATACGCTCGTCGAAAAGTTCGGAGACTTCCGAGCATTCGAGGTTCAGTTCCACCGTGCGAGCGCCGTTGCCGGACGCCACCTCAACGAACATGGCGGCCGGGTAGACGCTGCCGCTCGTGCCGATGGACACGAACATGTCGGCGCGGATAAGCATCTCCTCGATAATGTCCATGTGGTAGGGCATTTCGCCGAACCACACGACGTCCGGGCGCAGGCAGCCGCTGTGGCCGCAGTTCGGGCAGTTGTCGAAGGCCGAGAGCGGTCCTTCCCACTCGAAGCGCTTCTTGCAGCGGACGCAGAGAGCCTTGCAGAGCTCACCGTGCATGTGGATGAGGTTCTTCGTGCCGGCGCGTTCGTGCAGGTTGTCGATGTTCTGGGTGATCACGACGACGCTGCCCCGGTACTCGCGTTCGAGCCGGGCGAGCGCATGATGGGCCGCGTTCGGCTCCACCAGGCTCAGCTGCTCGCGGCGATCGTTGTAGAACTGGTGCACGAGCGTGGGGTTGGCGGCGAAGCCTTCCGGCGTTGCCACCTTGCGAAAATCGTAGCGGGACCAGATGCCTCCGGAATCCCGGAATGTGTCCACGCCGGATTCGGCCGAGATCCCGGCACCTGTGAGAATGACGATCAGAGACATCAGGCCTGCGTTCCGCCAACGGTCATGCGGTCCATGCGGAGATGGGGCTGGCCGACGCCCACGGGCACCCACTGCCCGCCCTTGCCGCAATTGCCGATGCCCGAATCGAGCTTCGTGTCATTGCCAATCATGGTGATGCGGTGCATTGCATCGGGGCCGTTGCCGATCAGCGTCGCGCCCTTGACGGGACGGGTCACCTTGCCGTCCTCGATCAGGTAGGCCTCGGTGCAGTCGAAGACGAACTTGCCTGAGGTGATGTCCACCTGGCCGCCGCCGAAGGAGACGGCGTAGATGCCCTTCTTCACGGAAGCGATGATCTCCTCCGGCGTGCAATCGCCACCCAGCATGAAGGTGTTGGTCATACGCGGCATCGGCTCGTGCGCATAGGACTGGCGGCGGCCGTTGCCTGTGGGCTTCATGCCCATGAGGCGGGCATTGAGCCGGTCCTGAATGTAGCCGACGAGCTTGCCGTCGTCGATCAGCACGGTGCGGTTCGACGGCGTGCCTTCGTCATCAATGGTGATCGAGCCGCGGCGCTCGGCAATGGAGCCATCATCGACCACCGTCACGCCCCTGGCCGCGACCTGGGAGCCGAGAAGCTCGGAGAAGGCGGAGGTCTTCTTGCGGTTGAAGTCGCCCTCCAGACCGTGGCCGACGGCCTCGTGCAGCATGACGCCCGGCCAGCCGCTCGCGAGCACGACATCGAAGGTGCCGGCGGGGGAGGGGGAGGCTTCCAAATTGACCAACGCCTGGCGGAGCGCCTCCGAGGCTGCGTGCTGCCAGGCTTCCTCGGTGACGAACTCGTCAAAATTCTTGCGGCCGCCGCAGCCGAAGCTGCCCGTCTCCTGACGGTCGCCCTCGCCGACGACGACGGAGATGTTCATGCGCACCATGGGACGGATGTCCTCGGCCGTGTAGCCATCGGGACGGACGATCTGAACGTGCTGCCAGGAAGCGGCGAGCGAGGCGGAGACCTGACGGACGCGCGGATCCCGTGCGCGCAGCCAGGCGTCGATCTGCTGGAGCAGCCGGACCTTCGCGTCGAAGGCGGGCGCGACCAGCGGATTGTCGTCGGCGTAGAGTTTCCGGTTGGTGCGGGCGGGAGCCGCGTCGAGCTTGCCGGCGTAGCCCTTCTTCACTGCGGCCACCGCATCGGCGGCGCGGCGCAGCGTGGATGCGGAAAACTGATTGGCATGGGCATAGCCCGTGGCCTCGCCGGCAACGGCGCGCAGGCCAAAGCCCTGGTCAGTATTGTAGCTGGCGGTCTTCAGCCGGCCGTTGTCGAATACGAGTGATTCGGCCTGGCTGCGCTCCAGGTAAAGCTCGCCATCGTCGGCTCCGGAGATCGTATCTGATACGATGCGGCGGACCTCGTCAGCGGAGATGTCGAAATGCTCGATGAGGCTGTCCATGTCGCGCCTTTATGAATGCAGGATCCACCGTCACATATAAGAGCCTGTGGGCCGGAGAGCAAACGGCGAAGGCGAGAGGCCGTGAATCACCGCAACCGTCCGGACTTGCGCGGGAGCCTCGTGCCGGAAAACATGGCGTTCGCGTGGCGGAGGCCCGCGGCCAGTGTCCGCTCGCGGCGGTCCTGTACAAACGGCGCGGAAGGATGAAAGACGACGGCCGCCTTGCGCGAAAGACCTCAGTTCTTGGGCAGGGCGTCGAAAGCTTCCTGGAAACCGGTCAGGTCCACCGGAATGCCGATGCCTTCCTCCGGGGTCTGGAAGACGACGAAGGTGGCCTCCTTGCCGGAACTCAGGGTGTTACGGAGGGTCTCGTCGAGGATGACCTCGGACCAGCAGCCGTCGTGCAGGCAGCGCATGAAATAGGCGCGGCCCTTGTCCTCGCCATCCACGAATAGTCCAAGACCGTTGGGGAGCAGGACACCAAGAGGCGCCATGACGCGCATCAGCTCGGCCTTGCCGTCGGCGGTTCGCAGGATGGCGACGAAGAGGCCCATTTCGGGACGGTCCTCGGCGACCACGCTCTGCATCATGATGCACTGTTCCTTCAGGGCGCCGCCGGGCTTGTCGCAGACGATCGACCAGGCGCCGTGCGTGGAACGGACATTTCCTTCAGGCTGTTGCTGCGCAAGCGCCGGCGCCTGCGCCGCCAGGGCGAGCAAACCCGCAGCAATGGTTCTGAAAACAGAGCGCATCATCTACCTCTTTCGACAGCCGAATCGGGAAATTATTCCGTTTCCATATAAATGTACAACGGAACGGCCGATCTGCCCGCATAATCCCAGAATCGGAGCTTTATGGCAAAAGAGCGCGGAGCGCCAAGGCCTTCTGCCTGTTTTGATTCGTATTCCGGCCGCATTTGCACAAGCTGTTGGCAAACTGAAGGCAATCGCACCCCGGTCCGAACAGGAAGACCGCCAGGTTTCCCAATCAGTTACGGATTATTCCGGGATTGGCGCAAAATGCCGCATGCCAAAAAATGGGGCAGGCTCGACGCCTTTCTTGAGTTTGATGGAAGAGTGTGTTTGAACTCAACTTGGAGCTAATGTTTTACCGGCGCCGACCTGTATGCAGGGCGGTGCTTTCGTGCACACCCGCCAGAACCCAGAAAACCGGGTGGTGCATTGATCGGGAGACGACGAGGGTGAAAAAGAAAATTGCAGCAAGCCTAGGGCTTCTCACGCTATTGGGGGCCAGTGGAGCCTTTGCGGCTCAACCGCAGCCGTGGCAGATGGGCATGCAACCGGCCGCCACTCCAATCATGGAGGGCATTCGCTGGTTCGAGCAGTATACACTGTGGTTCATCGTGCCGATCACGCTGCTCGTGACGCTGCTTCTGGCGTGGGTTGCCGTGCGCTACCGCGCAAGCGCCAACCCTGTTCCTTCTAAGACCAGCCACAACACGGTTATCGAGATCATCTGGACGCTCGGTCCGGTGATCGTGCTGCTTCTGCTGGCGGTTCCTTCCTTCCAGCTGCTGACCTATCAGTATACGCCGGATGAAGAGCCGGCGATGACGGTCAAGGCGACCGGCATGCAGTGGTACTGGGAATATGAGTACCAGGACGAGAATGCCGATTCCCCGGTGTCGTTCAGCTCGCTTCTGCTCCAGGATGCTGACCGCGCCGAGCTGGGCAAGGAAGACCTTTCCCAGTACCCGCGCCTTCTCGCCGTCGACAACGAAGTTGTCGTTCCGGTCAATACCACGGTTCGCCTTCTCGTTACGGCCGGTGACGTGATCCACTCCTGGGCGATGCCCGCCTTTGGCGTGAAGGTCGACGCCGTTCCGGGCCGCCTCAACGAAACGTGGTTCCGCGCCGAGCGTGAAGGTCTATACTACGGCCAGTGCTCTGAACTGTGCGGCAAGGATCATGCCTTCATGCCGATTGCCGTCCGCGTCGTTTCGCAGGACCAGTTCGATCAGTGGTATTCCGCCGCCGCGGAGAACCTCGAAGACGCAAACCGTGCTCTTGCGGCTGCTATCCAAAGCGCCAAGGGCGAGGAAAAGGTCGCTGGCCTGAACTAAGGCCCGACCCGGATAGAATTATCGAATGGAGCGTTAGGATATGGCAGGCGCTGCTACACACGCCCATGACGACCACCACACTCCAAAGGGGTGGGTGCGCTGGGTCTACTCAACAAATCATAAAGACATCGGTACGCTGTATCTGATCTTCTCGATCGTGGCCGGCATCATCGGTGGCATTCTCTCCATCCTGATGCGCATGGAGCTGCAGGAGCCGGGCATCCAGATCTTCCAGGGCCTGGCCCAGATGGTCTATGGCTACGATGCCGACATGTCCGTGGATGCGGGCAAGGAACTCTTCAACGTGTTCGTGACCGCTCACGGCCTCATCATGGTGTTCTTCATGGTGATGCCCGCCGTTATCGGCGGCTTCGGCAACTGGATGGTGCCGATCATGATCGGTGCGCCGGACATGGCGTTCCCGCGCATGAACAACATCTCGTTCTGGCTGCTGCCGCCCTCGCTGCTGCTCCTGCTCATCTCGCTCTTCGTTCCGGGCGCCCCGGGCAGCTACGGCGCCGGCACCGGCTGGACGGTCTACCCGCCGCTGTCGACGATCGGCATGCCTGGACCGGCAGTTGACCTCGCCATCTTCTCGCTCCACCTCTCCGGTGCGTCGTCGATCCTTGGCGCGATCAACTTCATCACGACCATCTTCAACATGCGCGCTCCCGGCATGACCATGCACAAGATGCCGCTTTTCGCATGGGCCGTGCTGGTGACCGCGTTCCTGCTGCTGCTTTCGCTGCCGGTTCTGGCTGGCGCCATCACGATGCTGCTGACCGACCGCAACTTCGGCACGACGTTCTTCGCGCCGGACGGTGGCGGTGATCCGCTGCTCTACCAGCACCTGTTCTGGTTCTTCGGTCACCCCGAAGTGTACATCATGATCCTGCCGGCCTTCGGCATCATCAGCCACATCATCTCGACCTTCTCGAAGAAGCCGATCTTCGGCTACCTCGGCATGGCCTACGCCATGGTCGCGATCGGTGGCATCGGCTTCGTCGTGTGGGCCCACCACATGTACACGTCCGGCATCTCGCTCGACTCGCAGCGTTACTTCGTGTTCGCCACGATGGTCATCGCCATCCCGACGGGCATCAAGATCTTCTCGTGGATCGCCACGATGTGGGGCGGATCGATCTCCTTCCGCGTGCCGATGCTCTGGGCCATCGCTTTCGTGTTCCTGTTCACGATCGGCGGCGTGACGGGCGTGCAGCTCGCCAACGCTGGCCTCGACCGCTCGCTGCATGACACCTATTACGTGGTGGCGCACTTCCACTACGTGCTGTCGATGGGTGCCGTGTTCGCCATCTTCGCGGGCTGGTACTACTGGTTCCCGAAGATGTCCGGCTACATGTACAACGAGACGATCGCCAAGCTGCACTTCTGGCTGACGTTCATCGGCGTGAACCTCATCTTCTTCCCGCAGCACTTCCTGGGTCTGGCCGGCATGCCGCGCCGTTACGTCGACTACCCGGATGCCTTCGCCGACTGGAACCGCGTCTCTTCGTACGGTTCCTACATCGCCGGCATCGCCGTGGTGGTGTTCCTCTTCGGCGTGATCGAGGCCTTCGCGAAGAAGCGCATCGCAGGCGCCAACCCGTGGGGCGAGGGTGCAACCACTCTGGAATGGCAGCTGTCTTCGCCGCCGCCGTTCCACCAGTGGGAGCAGCTGCCGCGCATCAAGTAATTGCGCGGTAAGCTCGATCGCAGACAGGCGGCCCGGCGCGGTCCGGGCCGCGGACAGGACGAAAAGAAGAGCGCGATATGTCAGTGGTGCATGAAGAGCGAGTGTTGAACGACCCGGCGAGCCTGTCTGAGGCGACGGCTGGCGACTTCGTCACGCTGCTCAAGCCGCGGGTCATGTCGCTCGTGATCTTCACGGCCTTCGTCGGACAGATGCTGGCGCCCGGCGCGCTGCATCCTTTCCTGGCGTTCGTGGCGACGCTTTCGATCGCCGTGGGCGCGGGTGCGGCCGGGGCGCTCAACATGTGGTACGACGCCGACATCGACGCGGTGATGAGCCGCACGTCGAAGCGGCCGGTGCCACAGGGGCGCGTCACGCCGAACGAGGCGCTGGCCTTCGGCCTCGTCCTCTCGGCATTCTCGGTGATGACGCTGGGCCTGATGGCCAACTGGCTGGCAGCCGCGCTGCTGGCGTTCACGATCTTCTTCTACGCCGTCATCTACACGATGTGGCTGAAGCGCTCGACGCCGCAGAACATCGTGATCGGCGGCGCGGCAGGGGCATTGCCTCCGGTCGTGGGCTGGGCCGCGACAAGCGGAGTCGTGTCGGTGGAGAGCCTGGTGCTCTTCCTGATCATCTTCCTCTGGACACCGCCCCACTTCTGGGCTCTCGCACTGTTCAAGTCGGGAGACTATGAGCGGGCCGGCGTGCCGATGATGCCGAACGTCGCGGGCGAGGCTTCGACCAAGAAGCAGATCTTCGCCTATTCGATCCTCGTCGCGATCAGCGGCGTGCTGCCGACGGTGCTCGGCTTCGCGTCGCTGTTCTACGGCGCGGCGGCGGCCGCCCTCGGCATCGGCTTCGTCTGGTACGCCTGGCGCGTGCTGACGGTGGACGATCCGAAGATGAAGCCCGCCAAGGCCCTGTTCGGCTTCTCTGTCCTGTACCTGTTCGCGATCTTCGCGGCACTGCTGGTTGAGGCCATTGCCGGCCGGTTGGGAGCCTGAGCGGAATGATCGACAAGAAAGACCTCATCAAGCCGACGGAAGCCCAGCTCAAGGCACGGCGCAACCGAAATATCGCGCTGGCCCTGGTGCTGCTTGCGTTCGTGCTGCTGGTCTATTTCGGCAGCATCTTCCGCCTGGGTCCTGCTGTGTTCAACAGACCGCTGTGAGGCCATGACCGAGCATCTCAAAGACACCGATACGGCACGCAAGAACCGGCGGGTGGCAGTCATCTGCGCCGGAGTGTTCTGCGGCATGGTCGGACTGTCGTTCGCGGCGGTTCCGTTCTATGACCTGTTCTGCCGTGTCACCGGCTATGGCGGGACGCCGAAGCGGACCGACCAGTACTCGGACGTTATCCTGGACCGCACGATTACCGTGCGCTTCGACGCAAATGTCGCTCCGGGGCTGCCCTGGCAGTTCCGGCCGAAACAGAGGCAGGTGGAGCTCCGCATCGGCGAGACCACCGAAGCCCACTACATCGCAACCAACATCGCGGACACCAATACGGCGGGGACGGCGAGCTTCAACGTCCAGCCGGAGCTGGCCGGCGCATACTTCAACAAGGTGCAGTGCTTCTGCTTTACAGAGCAGGATCTCGAACCCGGCCAGTCCATTGAAATGCCCGTGCAGTTTTTCGTCGATCCGGAAATCGTCAATGTTCCGGAGCTGAAGAACATCAAGACAATCACGCTTTCCTACACTTTCCACCCGCTGACCAAGGCCACCGCTGAAGCGCCGGCCCAGGCAGCCAAAGAGAGGATCGGGGGATAATGGCTAGCACGCATACCAAGAATCACGACTATCACATCATCGATCCTAGCCCGTGGCCTGCACTGGGGGGCTTGGGAGCATTCCTGATGGCTCTGGGCGGCGTCGCGTGGATGCGCGCGCTCAACAGCGACTCCTTCGAGGTGCTGGGGCTGGACCTCGCCAATGCGAAGTACTGGATCTTCGCCATCGGCACGGTGCTGACGCTCTACGTCATGTACGCCTGGTGGAGCGACACGATCAAGGAGGGCCACGAGGGCCATCACACCCGCGTCGTGACGCTGCACATGCGCTACGGCATGATGATGTTCATCGCCTCGGAGCTGATGTTCTTCGTGGCATGGTTCTGGGCGTTCTTTGACGCTTCGCTGTTCCCGGGCGAGGCCGTGCAGGTGGCGCGCGCCGAGTTCACGGGTGGCGAATGGCCGCCGGCAGGCATCGAGGTCATCGACCCGTTCCATCTGCCGCTTTACAACACGATCATCCTGCTGCTGTCCGGCACGACGCTGACCTGGGGTCATCACGCGCTGCTCAACGGTGACCGCAGGGGGCTGATCGCAGGTCTCGCGGTGACGGTGGCGCTCGGCGTGCTGTTTACCGGCGTGCAGGCCTATGAGTACATCCACGCTCCGTTCGGCTTCAGCGGCTCGATCTACGGTGCCACGTTCTTCATGGCGACCGGCTTCCATGGCTTCCACGTGCTGGTCGGCACCATTTTCCTGCTGGTGTGCCTGCTGCGCGCGATCGGTGGTGACTTCACGCCGCAGAAGCACTTCGGCCTCGAAGCGGCCGCCTGGTACTGGCACTTCGTGGACGTGGTGTGGCTGTTCCTCTTTGTCTTCATCTACGTTTGGGGCTCCTGGGGCGCGACCTACGCCCACTAATGCGAGCGGGGCGGTTCCCGGGGAAGCCGGTTCCGGTGTTTCGGGAACCATCGGGACAAGCCTTGAAATAAACAAATGGGGGCGGCATATGCTGCCCCCATCTGTTTTGTAAGGCGGCAAGAGCGGGCAAGGATCTTGAGTACTGACAGCAAACCGCGCGCTCGCGGGACACCCCTTCTCGTCATCCTGAGCATTCCGGTGCTCATTCTGCTGCTGACGCTGGGGACCTGGCAGGTCCACCGGCTGCACTGGAAGGAAGGCCTCATCCAGCGCATCCACGAGCGCATGGCCGAGAAGCCCGTGCCGCTGCAAACGATCGCGGGCATGTATGCGGACGGTCAGGACATCGAGTACCGGCCGGTAACGCTCTCCGGCTCGTTCATCCACGAGGGCGAGCGGCACTATTTCGCCACCTGGGAGGGCAGGTCAGGGTATTTCGTGCATACGCCGGTGGATCTCGGCAACGGACGTTACATCCTCGTCAATCGCGGGTTCGTTCCGTTCGACCGGAAAGATCCTGCCACGCGCCAAGAGGGGCAGGTGCAGGGAATCGTCACCATCGGGGGCATCGCGAGGCTGCCGGAAACGGAGAAGCCGTCGTTTCTCGTCCCGGATAACGATGTCGCTCAGAACATCTTCTACTGGCGTGACATCCCCACCATGGCCCGCACGGCGGGCCTGCCGGCTGACAAGGTCTATCCGTTCTTTGTCGATGCCGACAACCAACCCAATCCGGGCGGATTGCCAGTAGGCGGTGTAACACGTATCGACTTCCCGAACAGGCATCTGGAATATGCCGTGACCTGGTACGGTCTTGCGTTTGCGCTCATTGCGGTGCTCGCTGCATGGCTGTACCGCCAGTGGCGGACCAGACCTTGACCGCCGGGCGATTCTCGCCCACGTGTTGGCCTCGCGGAGTGCTCCTTGAATGACCACGACTGGTGAAAAACAAGAACTGACCATACGGCTGTGCAGGCCGCGAGGCTTCTGCGCCGGGGTCGACCGCGCCATTCAGATCGTGGTGCTCGCGCTCAAGAAATACGGGCCGCCGGTCTACGTGCGGCACGAAATTGTGCACAACCGCTACGTGGTGGAAGGGCTGCAGGAGCGGGGCGCGATCTTCGTGGAGGAACTGGACGAGATCCCCAAGGAGCACCGCCATTGTCCGGTGGTGTTCTCGGCCCATGGCGTGCCGAAGTCGGTGCCCGCGGACGCGCAGGCCCGCAACCTCTTCTATCTCGATGCGACGTGCCCGCTGGTCTCCAAGGTGCATAAGCAGGCAATGCGGCACCAGCGGCTGGGCAGGCACGTGATCCTGATCGGCCACGCGGGCCATCCGGAGGTCATCGGAACGATGGGGCAGCTCGACGAGGGCTCGGTCTCGCTGGTGGAGACGGTCGAGGACGCCCTGCGCTTTGAGCCTCCGGCCGGCCAACCGCTCGGCTTCGTGACGCAGACGACGCTGTCGGTGGACGACACGGCGGGAATCATCGAGGCGCTGAAGCAGCGCTTCCCCGACATCCAGGCGCCTGCAGCCGAATCCATCTGCTATGCGACCACCAACAGGCAGGAGGCGGTAAAGGCAGCCGCCCCCGGCACGGACCTGTTCCTGATCGTCGGCGCGCCGAACTCTTCCAATTCGCGGCGGCTGGTGGAAGTGGCCGAAAAGGCCGGAACCAAGCGCGGGCTGCTTGTCCAGCGGGCGGCGGAGATTCCCTGGGACGAGATCCGGGACATCTCGGTCATGGGGCTATCGGCGGGAGCTTCCGCGCCGGAAATCATCGTGGCGGAGATCATTGAGGCTTTCCGGCAACGTTATGACGTGACGCTGGATCTTGCGATTACCGCGGTCGAGGACGAGACCTTCCCGGTCAACCGCGAGCTGCGCGACGTGCCGCTGACGACCGAAGACATGGCCTTCGTAAACGGGACTCTCTGAGACATGGCCGTCTACACCGACATTTCCGAGGAAGAGCTCGTCGCTTTTCTCGGCGAGTATTCCGTGGGCAATCTGCTCTCCTACAAGGGCATCGCCGAGGGCACCGAGAACTCGAACTACCTGCTGCACACGACGCAGGGCGCCTATATCCTGACGCTCTACGAGCGTCGGGTGGAAAAGGCGGATCTGCCGTTCTTCCTCGGCCTCATGCAGCACCTTTCGCGCAAGGGCATTTCCTGTCCGCTGCCGGTGCAGAGGAAGGACGGGGAATTGATCGGCCATCTCGCCGGCCGGCCGGCGGCGCTCATCACCTTCCTGGAGGGCAACTGGATGCGCAGCCCCACGGCCGCGCACTGCCGGCAGGTGGGCAAGGCGCTGGCCGAAATGCACCTGGCCGCCGCCGACTTCACGCTGACTCGCCCCAACGCGCTTGCGCCGGAAGGCTGGCTCAAGCTCTGGAGCGCATGCAGGGACCGGGCAGACCAGGTGATGGTCGGGCTTGCTGAGGAGACGAGCAGGGACCTCGATGAGATCGTCGGCCAGTGGCCGACGGATCTGCCGTCCGGCGTGATCCATGCGGACCTTTTCCCGGACAACGTGTTCTTCCTGAACGGGAAGCTCTCGGGGCTGATCGATTTCTACTTCGCCTGCAACGACCTGCTGGCCTACGACATCGCGACCTGCCTCAATGCCTGGTGCTTCGAGAAGGACATTTCGTTCAACCTGACGAAGGGAGCGGCGCTGCTGGCAGGCTACCAGAGCGTGCGGCCGCTGGGGCCTGCGGAACTCGAGGCGCTGCCGTTGCTCGCGCGCGGCTCGGCGGTGCGCTTCATGCTGACGCGGCTCTATGACTGGCTCACCATTCCCGACGGGCCGCTGGTGAAGAAGCGCGATCCGCTGGAATATCTCAGGCGCATGCGGTTCCACCGGCAGATCCGGTCCGCCAACGAGTACGGGGTGGGAATAGGGTGAAGCGCGTCGAGATCTTCACGGACGGTGCCTGTTCAGGCAATCCAGGGCCGGGCGGCTGGGGCGCCATCCTGCGCTACAAGGGCGTGGAGAAGGAGCTCAAGGGCGGGGAGCCGGAGACCACCAACAACCGCATGGAGCTGAAGGCGGCGACGGAGGCGCTCAATGCGCTCAAGGAACCGTGCGAGATCGACCTCTACACGGACAGCAACTACGTGCGCGAGGGCATCTCGGGCTGGATCCACGCCTGGAAGCGTAACGGCTGGAAGACGTCGGCCAACAAGCCGGTGAAGAATGCCGAGCTGTGGCAGGCGCTCGACGAGGCCACCCGGCGGCACAAGATCCACTGGCACTGGGTGAAGGGACACGCGGGGCACCCGGAGAACGAGCGGGCTGATGCGCTCGCGCGCGCAGGCATGGCGCCGTACAAGAAGTAGACGGAGGTTCGGCGCTGCTGACTTCTTTTTGGAGTGGTTCGGAGTTTCAGGACAACTCTCTACCGGTCCAGCCATTGTAGTTTCGCGGTCCGGGAGGGAAAGCCGCATTCCACTTTTCCCGGAACCGCTCGGGAGGCGGGCGGAGGGCCCGAAATTTTGTGCTGGGTTCTTTCATTGCGGAGGACGGATGGAATTTGACACATTGATCATGCTGGCGGCGGGCATCGTTGCCGCTGGCGCGGTCGTCGGTTTTCTTGCCGGACTGTTCGGAATCGGCGGCGGAGCCATCTCTGTACCGGTTCTCTTCCAGACATTCCTTTTCCTGAACATAGACGAGGCCGTGGCAATGCCGATGGCGGTGGGCACATCGCTCGCCGTCATCATCCCCACGTCGCTCCAGTCCGCGCGCGGGCATTATCTGCGCGGCGCGCTGGACATGAACGTGCTGAAGATCTGGGCCATTCCGCTGCTGATCGGTGTGACAACCGGGTCCGTCATCGCGCGTTATGCCAATCCGTGGGTGTTCCAGCTGGTGTTTGCCTTCGTGGCGACGATCCTTGGCATAAGGTTGCTAGCGGGCGGCAAGAACTGGCGCATCAGCGATCATGTGCCGGGGCCCGCCGTCCAGCGCATCTACGGGACCGTCATCGGGTTTCTTTCGTCCCTGATGGGAGTCGGTGGCGGCGCGATGGCCACCATGGCGTTTACGCTGCACGGGGTACCGATCCATAACGCGGTAGCGACTTCCGCCGGCATGGGTGTGCTCATCTCCATTCCCGGAACGATCGGCTACATTCTGGCGGGCTGGGGCAAGCCGGGCCTGCCACCCGACGCGGTAGGATACATCTCGCTCCTTGGGTTCGTGCTGCTCGTGCCGACGTCGCTGCTGACCGCGCGGCTCGGCGTGCGGGCGGCGCACGCGCTGTCGCGGCGGGCGCTGGAGATTTCCTTCGGCGTATTCCTGCTACTGGTGGCAGTTCGCTTCGCCTACGCGCTGACGGCCTGAGGAGACCCGGGAGGGGCGCTTACTCTTTGCGCGCGCAAGAAAAGGCGACGGATGATGATCCGCCGCCCTTTGACGTTCAGTTGGAGATTGTCCGCGCGTAGATCAGCCGAGCTGCTGCAGCAGGCGCGCGGCGCCGCTTGCCTCGGCGTTGCTCGGAATCTCCTCGATGTTGAGCTGGCGGACGACGCCGTCCTCGACGAGCATGGAGAAGCGCTTGACTCGGGTGCCGAGGCCGCCCTTGGAGAGGTCGATCTCCAGGCCGAGGGCGCGGGCGAAGTCCGCGTTGCCGTCGGCGAGGAAATCGAGCTTGTCCTGGGCGCCGGTGAACTTTGCCCAGGCGCCCATGACAAAGGCGTCGTTGACTGCCATGACAGCGATGCTGTCGATGCCGCGGGCGACGAAGGCGTCATAGTTTTCCACGAAGCCGGGGAGATGGCTGTTCGTGCAGGTCGGGGTGAAGGCTCCCGGCACGCCGAACAGCACGACCCTGCGGCCGGCGAAATAGCTGGCGGTGGAAATCTCCTCCGCGCCCTCGGCGGTGACCTTCTTGATGGTGACGTCCGGGATGCGGTCGCCAATCGCTATCGTCATTGCGTGTATCTCCTCTCCACGTGTTGTCGGAGTGACCTCTCAGGACGGCAAACTAGAGGCTTCGACGGCAAAGGGAAATAGCAAAGCGACCGTCAGACGGATGATTGGCACGGCGGCGCTCAGTCGGCACCGGAGGCCACCTGAACCGGAAACGGAACCGTGCCTGCCACAGCCTCGTCGCCCTGGACCAGCGTGTAATGGAGGTGCGCGCCATGTCTTGGGGCGATGAGAACTTGGGAGGCAAAGGTGGCTGCGGTCGCATCGCGCTCCGTCAGCGAGGGAAGGGTCATCTGGCCATCGAGCGCGGTGATGAACAGCTGGGCTGGTATTTCAGGGTCCGGAAGGTTCACCCGGAGAAGGAGCTCGTTCCCACGCTTCTCGGCAACAGACAGGCGAAAATCGGAGCGCGGCTCCGACGGAAGGTCAGCGAACGCCGCCTGGACGGTGAGGGCGTCCTGAATGTCTTCGGCGCCGGCACTGGCATCGAAGACCAGCGGTGCCTCGACCGGAATGCAGATGGCCTTGCATATTCCGAGCATCACCTCGGACTCGATCAGTGGGGCCGTCCCCGGCTTCGGTGTGTGAAAGATTACGGGAAGCGTAACGCTGCGGTCGTAGCCTGCCCAGTCGCCATAGGGATCGGCAAAGCTTCGCGGCGCCGGAAAAAGGATCTCCACGCCCTTCACCTCCTGGCCGAGCAGCTCGATGCGCGGCGGAATGCCCGTGGGACCGGGATCGCGCCAGTAGGTCTTCCAGCCGGGCTCCAGGGCGATCTGCAGGGCGCCGCGCAAGCGGCCGTCACTGTCGGAAACGCCGGAAGTGACGAGCTTCACCGATCCTCCGGGCGTGACGATGGTTTCGCTGGATGCGGCGAGCGCGGGGACGGAAAGCGAGAGAAGGCCGGTCAGCAGGAACGCGAGTCTCGAAATCATAGGTCCTTTTTAGCGTGAGGATCGCACGATGGTCCATATTATTCATAATCTTGCCGAGAGACTCTGTCGGACTTGTGACGCCGGGCAGCGGCAAGACCCTTCCCCGCCTATCCGAAACCCGTTAGTTTTGAAATGATGCAGATGACAGGCAGAACCATGGCGATCACGCAGTCGCTCCAGAACCACTTCCTTCTCGCCATGCCGGGCATGGAAGACGAGCGTTTTGCGCGTACGGTTGTCTATCTGTGCGCCCACACCGAAGAGGGCAGCATGGGGCTGATCGTGAACCGTACGCAGCAGCTGCGGTTTTCCGACATCCTCGTCGATCTTGGAATTGTGGCGCGCGAGGATGCGATCAAGCTGCCGGAGAAGGCGCTGAAACTTCCCGTGCTGCACGGCGGTCCGGTGGAGCAGAGCCGCGGTTTCGTGCTCCATACGGGCGATTACCATGTGGAGACGTCGCTGCGCGTGGCGGATGACGTCTGCCTGACAGCGACGTTCGACATCCTGCGCGACATCTCATCGGGACGCGGACCCGCCAAGGCGCTGATGGCGCTCGGCTATGCGGGCTGGGCGGCGGGACAGCTCGAGGCGGAGATCGCCGAAAACGGTTGGCTGGCGTGCCCGGCAACGCCGGAGCTCCTGTTCACCGACCGGATCGACACGCTCTACGACCGGGTGATGGCCTCCATGGGCGTCGATCTCTCACGCCTCAGCAGCGCGTCCGGACACGCATAGGGCGGTATCCGCAAGGGGATGATTGCAAGCGCGCCTGAACCGGCGCGCAGGAACCCGATGCGTCTGCGCCGGCCGCGGCGCCTTGGACAGGCAGGGGCTTTCTCTGCACACTGATCCGCGCCCGATGGCTGCCGGGGACGGCTTCGCACGGCCATCTCCTGCCCGCTCACGACACCGATTTCAGCGGATATTGCTCCATCAGCAGGCGCAGGGAGGTTTCGGCGTCCTCGGGCGTGCCGAAGTAGAAGCTCTGGGCAAACTCGCAGCCGGTAGCGCGGAGCTTGGCGACCTCTTCCTCCCCCGTCACACCTTCCGCCACGACGGCGAGTCCGAGGTCGTGCGCCATGGTAATCATGGACTTGAGCAGGACCGAGCCCTTGCTGCTCTGGTCGTTCAGGAAGCTCTTGTCGATCTTGATCGTGTCGAACGGGAAGCGGGTCAGATAGGAAAGCGACGAGTAGCCCGTGCCAAAGTCGTCCAGCGAAAGACCGATGCCGAGCTGGCGCAGCTTGTTGAGCATGTGCGCCGACTGCTCCGGATTGTCCATAATGAGGGACTCGGTCAGTTCAAGGCGGAAGCAGCGCGGCTTGATGCCGGCGCGCGTGATGGCCGAGCGGACATCGCCCACCAGGTCGCGGCGGATGAGCTGGCGGCTCGAGACATTGACCGAGACGAAGAGCGGGATGTCACCCAGCTGCTTCTGCCAGTTGTAGAGGTCTTCGGCCGCCTGCTGAATGGCGAACTGGCCAAGCAGGACGATCAGGCCGGAACTCTCCGCGATCGGGATGAATTCGCCGGGCTGGATGATGCCGCGGCGAGGATGCTCCCAGCGCAGCAGAGCTTCAAAGCCAGCGATCGTGTTGTCCTCCAACCGCACGATGGGCTGATAGACGAGGCGCAATTCCTTGCGCTCGACGGCGCGGCGCAGATCCGACTCGATCTGCAGGCGGTCGGTGCCGCTTGTACGGAAGGCCGGACGGAAGGGCTCGATGCGATCGCCGCCGAAGCGTTTCGACTGGAACATCGCAAGCTCCGCATCCTTGAGCATGTCCTCGGCGGAGGTCATTCCCGCTGTCCAGGAGACCAGGCCGATGGACGGGGTGAGGATGATTTCCTTGCGGGCGAAGGTGATGGGCGCGCGGATCGTCTTGCGCACCGCGTCGGCAACGGCGGCAACGCGGGACGGCGCCGTTTCGGACAGGAGAATGATGGCAAACTGGTCGCCGCCCAGGCGCGAGAGCGTGTCGCCAGGCTTCATCAGGCGGTGAAGGCGGCGGGCAATCGTGAGAAGGATCGTGTCGCCCGCGGAGATGCCGAGCTCGTCATTGACCAGCTTGAAGCGGTCGATGTCGATCATCATCACCGTGGGCCGGATCTTACTCTGGTTGCCGGCCATGGCGAGCGTGGTTTCCAGAATGCTGATGAATAGCTCGCGGTTGGGAAGGCCCGTCAGATTGTCGTTGACGGCGTCATGCAGAAGCCGCTCCTCGGCCTTCTTCTGCTCGGTGACGTCGATCATGGTGCCGACGCAGCGGATCACCTCGCCATCGGCACCCACGACGGGGCGGGCGCGCAGGGAGAGCCAGTGGTAGTGACCGTCGGCGCCGCGCAGGCGGAAGGACTGCGAGATCCGGCCGCGACGATGCTCGAGAATGGTGTCGAGGGCGGAGCGGAACGTGTCGCGGTCGTCGGCGTGAAGCAGCGGGAGCCAGGTGCGGGCGGGGCCGTGAAGGCTGCCCGCCGGAAGGCCCAGTTCGCGGCTGATGTCGGGCTTGGTGACGACGCGGTCGCGCATCACGTCCCAGTCCCAAACGATGTCGCCCGAGCCCGCGACGGCGAGTGCCTGGCGCTCCATGTCGCTGAACAGGCCCTGGAACATGGAGCTGCCGGTGAAGGCATGCTGCATGACGGTGAAGCCGATGAGCAGGATGATCAGGATCAGGCCGCCGTTGATGGCGGGCTGGACCATGTCGTTGTCGAGCCGCCCGGTGACGGCGAGCCAGGCGCCGACGACCCAGACGAGCATCATCAACCAGCTCGGGATAAGCATGATGGCGCGGTCGTATCCATGCAGGGCGAGATAGATGATCAGGCCAAGGCCAACGAGGGCGGTGGCGCCGAAGGAGAGGCGGGCGATGCCCGCCGCGACGGGCGGGTCGAACCATGCCACGCCGGCGATGATGGCGAGGCCGACGATCCAGGCGAACAGACCGTAGCTGAAGTGCTCATGCCAGCGGTTGAGGTTGAGATAGGCGAACAGGAAAACCACCAGCGAGGCGGCAAGGGCAACTTCCGCGCCCGCGCGCCAGAGCTGCTCGTCGGCGGGCGAAATGCGGATCAAGCGGTCGAGGAAATGGAAATCGACGGAAATGTAGGCGAGAACCGCCCAGGCGAGGGCGGCCGTCGCCGGAAACATCGAGGTGCCGCGGATCACGAACAGGATGGTGAGGAACAGCGCCAGAAGGCCGGCGATGCCGATCACGATGCCGCGGAAGAGCGTGTAGGAGTTGACCGTGTCCTTATAGGCGGAAGGTTCCCACAGATAGATCTGCGGCAGATTGTGGGACGAAAGTTCCGCAACGAAGGTGACGACGGTGTTCGGATTCAACGTGACGAGAAACTCGTCGGCGTCGTTGCTTGGCTGGCGGTCGAGCGCAAAGCCTTCGCTGGGAGTGATGGAGGCGATACGCTGGGAGCCCAGGTCGGGCCAGATCAGGCCGGAGCCCACGAGGCGGAAATGCGGCGCAACGATCAGGCGGTCGAGCTGCGTGTCGGTGGTGTTGGCAAGGGCGAACACGGCCCAGTCACCGGTGGAGCGGCGATCCTTCGCCTGCACCTCGATGCGGCGCACGATGTTGTCGGCGCCCGGGGCGGTGGAAACCTGGAAGGCATCTCCCTGTCCCCAATAGATCTCGACGGCCTTTGACAGGTCGAGGGCGACGTCTTCCCTCGTGATCTTGATAGGCTCCAGAGCCCATGTCTGTCCGACCGAGAGAAGAACAACGACAACCGCGGCCAGAAAACGGCAAAGACTATCAACGACTTTGAACCAAGGCACCAAGAATCAGCCTCGCCTATCTACCAATTGGGGTGTCTCCGACGATCCGAGCATACAGGTAGTGGTCTTGCCACGAACCATTGATGCACAGGTAGGAACGCAAGAGCCCTTCGCGCTGAAATCCGGCTTTTTCAAGTAAGCGGACGGAACGCTGATTGCTTGGAATACAGGCGGCTTCGAGCCGGTGCAACCGCAGCGTATCAAAAGCATACGGGATAACGCACTGCAGGGCGTCGAACATGGCACCCTTGCCGGCGTAGCGTTCGCCCATCCAGTAGCCGATGGTCGCAGTCTGGGCGGCGCCCCGCCGAATGTTGCTGAGGGTGATGCCTCCCAACAGGTTGCCCTCATCCTTGCAGAAGAGGAAGAAGGAAACCGCGTGCCCCTGCTCGTAGGCAATCTGGTACTGTCGCAGGCGCTGGCGATAGGCGCGACGCGACAGCTCGTCATGGGACCAGACGGGTTCCCAGGGGGTGAGGAATGCCCGGCTTTCCTCACGGAGTTCTGCCCAGGCGGCGTAGTCTTCCGCAGCAGGCATGCGCAGGAAGACCTTTGCGCCTTCCAGCGCCGGGTAGTCGCAGCGGAAGAGGGCGCTGCCGAACATGTCAGATCACAACCACCTCTCTGTCCAACGCGGGCACGACTGCCTCTTCAACATGGTAACGGATATTCGCGCCATATTGCATCAGACCGCCGTCAGATCGCAATGCTGCGCGGACGGTGATGTGAGAGCGCGTCCCTTATGGTGTTAAGTGGCATGAGCCTGCCAACCGGACCGATGGCAGTGATGGTGGGGCGCGATGAGAAGAGGCGCGCGGACAGGTCCGTCAGACGCTCGACCGTCAGACCGGCCAGCCGGTCCATCAGTTCCTCCGTGCCGATCGGACGGCCGTAGAGGAGGAGCTGGCGGGCGATCTGGGAAGCGCGGCTCGACGGGCTCTCGCGGGACATGAGAAGCGAGGCGCGGAACTGGGCGCGGGCGCGATCCAGCTCGGCCTGCTCGATGCTCTCGCCGGCGCGGATCAGCTCCTCGATGATAACCGGCATGAGCTCCTCGGTTCCCGTGTCGCCGGTGGCGGCATGGATGCCGAAGATGCCCGTGTCGGAGAAACCCCAGTGGAAGGCATAGATCGAATAGCAGAGGCCGCGCTTCTCACGCACTTCCTGGAACAGGCGGGAGGACATGCCGCCGCCGAGGATCATGGAGAGAACCTGCGAGGCATAGAAGTCGCGGGCGTGATAGGCGCGGCCCTCGAAGCCCAGGATAATCTGTGCGTCGCGCAGGTCGCGCATCTCGCGGTAATCGCCGCCAACATAGTGGGCGACCTGGGGCTTGGCCGTCTGCTCGGCGCGGGGACGGAAGTCCCCAAAGCGCTTCTCGACCTCGCGGACGAACTCGTCGTGTTCGACACCGCCGGCGGCGACGACGACCATGCGGTCCGCGCCGTACTGGCGGCGCATGAAATCGTGGAGCTGTTCGGAGGTGAAGGACTGGACCGTCTCCGGCGTGCCGAGGATGGAGCGGCCGATCGCCTGGTGACGGAAGGCCGTTTCGGTGAAGCGGTCGAAAACGGCGTCGTCGGGTGTGTCGAGCGCTGCGCCAATCTCCTGGAGGATGACGTGCTGTTCGCGTTCCAGTTCCTCGGGATCGAACTTCGAATCGGTCAGGATGTCCGACAGGATGTCGACGGCGAGCGGAACGTGTTCCTTCAGGACGCGAGCGTAGAAGGCCGTGGTCTCCACGCTCGTCGCCGCGTTGATTTCTCCGCCGACGTCCTCGATCTCCGTGGCGATGTCGAGCGCGCTGCGCCGGCCCGTCCCCTTGAACGCCATGTGTTCGAGGAGATGCGCAATGCCATGCTCTTCTTCCGTCTCGTGGCGCGAGCCCGACTTGACCCAGACGCCGAGGGACACGGATTCCAGATGCGGCAGCGTTTCCGTCGCAACCGTCAAGCCGTTGCTAAGACGGCTTACCTGTACGCTCATATAGTCACTCCCTAGACACCGCCCTCGCGCGGCGGATTATGTGATCTTCCACCATTTTCAGGTCCGATGGAAGGACCGTGAAACGTTCCTGCGCAGACATGATGCCTTCCAGCCAGACCGGCAGGGCAGGGGTGACGCCACAGGCATCCTTCACCGCCTGCGGGAACTTGGCCGGATGGGCCGTCGAAAGGACGATCATGGTCTCGCCGGGAATGGCCTTTTCCCGCGCAACCTTGAGCGCGGTGGCCGTGTGGGGATCGGCGAGATAGCCGCTTTTTTCCAGCGTTTCGCGGATGGTCTGGGCCGTTTCTTCCTCGCTGGCGCGGCCGGCATCGAATTCGGCGCGGATGCGCTCAAGCGCGGCGGCAGGGACGGTGAAGCTGCCGGACTGCTTCAGGCTTTCCATGCAGGCGCGGACCTCGGCGGCGTCGCGGCCGGCGGCCTCGAAGAGCAGGCGCTCGAAGTTCGAGGATACCTGAATGTCCATGGATGGCGACATGGTGGGGACCACCTCGCGCGTCTCATAGCTGCCCGTGGCAAGGGTGCGGGCGAGGATGTCGTTGGAGTTGGTGGCAATGATGAGCCGGTCGATGGGCAGGCCCATGCGCTTGGCCACATAACCCGCAAAAATGTCTCCGAAATTGCCGGTGGGAACCGCGAAGGAAACGGAGCGGTCCGGCGCGCCCAACGAAACGGCGGCGGTGAAATAGTACACGGTCTGGGCCATGATACGGGCCCAGTTGATGGAGTTGATGCCCGACAGACCGATGCGGTCGCGGAAGCCGTGGTCGTTGAACATGGCCTTCACGAGGCCCTGGCAGTCGTCGAAATTGCCCTCGATGGCGATAGCGTGGACGTTGTCGGCCTTCGAGGTGGTCATCTGGCGCTGCTGGACCGGAGAGACGCGGCCGTGCGGGAACAGGATGAAGACATCGGCGCGCTTGGCGCCGGCGAAGGCCTCGATGGCGGCGCCGCCGGTATCGCCCGAGGTGGCTCCGGCGATGGTGACGCGCTCGCCGCGCTTCTCAAGGACATAATCCATCACGCGGGCAAGGAACTGCATGGCCACATCCTTGAAGGCGAGGGTAGGGCCATGGAACAGCTCGAGGACGAATTCGGCCGGGCCGGTCTGGACGAGCGGGCAGGTGGCGGTGTGGCGGAACGTACCGTAGCTTTCATCGATGATCGACTTCAGATCCTCATCGGAAATCTCGCCGCCGACGAATGGCCGCATCACGACAAAGGCGGCCTCAGGATAGGAAAGTCCGCGCAGGGCGCGAATTTCTTCTGGGGAAAACCGGGGCCACTCGGCCGGAACATACAGTCCGCCATCGCGGGCAAGGCCCTGGAGCATGACGTCCGAAAAACCCAAGACAGGCGCTTCCCCGCGCGTGCTGACAAACTGCATGCCGCTAAGACTCCATTTCCAACAGTTGAATGCTGGCGTGCGCGATTGCCAGCCAAGTTCGTTCTGCGCGGTTGATATAGAACACCAACGATGTATTAGAAAAGCATCAGTTCGTGAGAGGTGTCATGTCTGTTAAGGTCGGGGCGGCAGCATTTGCAATTCTTGCGGCGGCGATGGTCGCAGGGTGCCAGCAGGGTGCAACAACCAGCACGCAAACCTCGCTCGAGCCGGGACAGATCCGGGAAAGCGAGCTGCGCGCCTACTGTCCGCGCCCAACGCTGCGTGAAGAAACCGTCTACATGAGGCAGTATGAGCGCGGCGGAGACGGCGATCCGAACCGCCTTATCTTCCAGGCTATGATCTCCGACACGACGCGCGCTTGCCAGTACAACCAGGGTAGCGGCGTGATCAACGTTGTGGCTGCCGGCCGCCTCGTGCCGGGCCCCAAGGGACGGCCCGGAACCTATACGCTGCCCATCCGTGTGATCGCGACGCGCGGGGATCAGGTCCTTTACTCGCAGGTCATCCGCCACCAGGTGAACGTGAGCGATGTGGCGGGGGCGACGCAGTTCTTCCTCAGTGATCCGAATGTGGTGATCCCCGGCGGGATCGACCGCAGCGTACAGGTCTCCATCGGCTTCGAGGGCGGCACGCGGAACTGATCGCGCGCCGCGCTTACGACCGTGTAGAACCGAAGAAACCCGGCAGGCGCACCTCGCCGGGTTTATTGTTGGTCGGTTTTCACTGAAACGCCGGGCAGCCCGCGCGTCCCGGACTGCCTGCTCGTCCCCGGGGGAGCCGTTCCCGCTTGCTCTGGCCGCGTCACGTCATATGTCGGCGGACCATTCCGCGAGCGCCTCGATGGTCGGCTTGAGATCGGACATGCGGCTGACGGTCGTCTCGGCGCCGGCCTCCATCAGCATGTCGGCGTGCCGGGGATGGGTGTGCGAGGCGCCGGTAAAGCCGATGACCCGCATGCCCGCAGCGCGAGCGCCGGCAATGCCGTGCATCGAGTCTTCGATGACGATGGTGTTCTTAGGATCGGCACCCATCTCCTTGGCCGCGTGGAGGAAGACGTCGGGAGCGGGCTTGGGCCGCAGGCCGGGCGTATCCACGGACGAGAAGATTTCCGACGGCGCGAACAGGTGGATGAGGCCTGCACGCTTGAGCGAAGCCTCGATGCGATGGCGCGTCGAGTTGGAACAGATGCACTTCCTGTATTTCAGCGTGGCGAGGACCTGGGCGACGCCTTCGATGGCTTTGACTTCGCGAGCGAGGCGCTCGTCGATCATGGTCTCGACCTTGTCGATCAGGGTTGCCTGGAAGAGAACCTGCGCCTCGCGTTCGATGGTAAGCAGGATATCCTTGAAGGTCAGACCCGAATAACGCTCGGTGAGCTCCTCGGGGGAGATGTCGTGGCCCGCCTTGCGGAGGAGTTCCGATTCAACGCGCGCCGCAACGATTTCGGAGTCCACGAGGACGCCGTCGCAATCGAAGATGATGAGGTCAATGGCTGGCATTTGGACTCCGGATCAGCATAACAATTGAGGTAGGGCTTCTCTGTGCGGCCATGTAGATCTGCCGCACCGCCATGACAACCCGCGTCACGGCCGGAAGCACAAAGTTTCGCTCGCGAGTGCTCTCCTTACTGTTTGTTTACCGAACTCGGTAACCATAACAGCGAGTTAAGGAGTTCGCGTGAGGTGTTCATGTCCGCGGTGCGTCGTCTTGAAGTTCTTTCCGCAGATCCCGCTAAAGAAGAATGGCTGGATACGATCATCAAGGGCGATTGCGTTGCGGCGCTCAATCGTTTGCCGGACAAGTCCGTCGACGTGATCTTCGCCGATCCCCCGTACAATCTGCAGCTCAACGGTGCGCTGCACCGGCCCGACCAGTCGCTGGTGGACGCCGTGGACGACGAGTGGGACCAGTTCGAGGATTTCGCCGCCTATGACGCTTTCACCCGTGCGTGGCTGCTCGCCTGCCGGCGCGTGCTGAAGCCCAATGGCACGATCTGGGTGATCGGCTCCTACCACAACATTTTCCGGGTCGGCGCGATCATGCAGGACCTGGGCTTCTGGCTGCTCAACGATATCATCTGGCGCAAGACGAACCCGATGCCGAATTTCCGCGGCCGACGGTTCCAGAACGCGCATGAGACCATGATCTGGGCCTCGCGCGACAAAAACGCGAAGGGGTACACGTTCAACTATGAGGCCATGAAGGCTGCCAACGACGATGTGCAGATGCGGTCGGACTGGCTGTTCCCGATCTGCACGGGCAAGGAGCGGCTCAAGAACACCAAGGGCGAGAAGCTGCATCCGACGCAGAAGCCGGAGGCGCTGCTGGCGCGCGTGATCCTCTCGTCGACAAAACCGGGCGACGTCATCCTCGATCCGTTCTTCGGGTCCGGAACGACCGGCGCTGTGGCGAAGCGGCTTGGCCGTCATTTCGTCGGCATCGAGCGCGAGCAGGAGTATATCGAGGCGGCGCAGGAGCGCATCGCGCAGGTGGAACCGCTGGACGACGCCAGCCTGATGCTGATGACCGGCAAGCGGGCAGAGCCGCGCGTCGCCTTCTCGAGCCTGATCGAGGCGGGACTGGTGCAGCCGGGCACCTGCCTCTACGACCGGCACAAGCGCTGGGCCGCCTATGTACGCGCCGACGGTACGATCGCCATCGGCGACGAGGCCGGTTCCATCCACCGCATAGGCGCCCGCATCCAGGGGCTCGAAGCCTGCAATGGCTGGACCTTCTGGCACATCGAGGTGGGCGGGGCGCTCAAGCCGATCGACGAACTGCGCCAGCAGGCGCGCCGCACGCTCAAGCTGGTTGGAGCATAAAACGATCCGATCGATGGGGGATGCCGCCTGAAGGGCGGTGCTAAGGTGCCAACAGGACATGGGGCGCGCGGGAGGGAAGGCTCGCGCGCCTTTGCTTATGGCTGGCTGGTGCAGGAAACCCCGTGTTTCGACAAGCTCAGCACGAGGGCTTCTTAATAGGGCTTCTTGCGGGATGGCGATGCTTCTGCGAGGGCGTCAGCGGCGCCTGGTCAGGCGCCGGTGGGGAAGCGCGGCGGCGACCGCCTTGCGCATCACTGTGGGCAGGGCTTCGCCGGAGAGCGACGCGGGATCAGACCACCAGTGCCCCTCGGGAGCTTCGATGTCGGCCAGAGCGTGGAACACGGACAGGCGAAGCTCGAAATGGGTGAAGACGTGGGTGATGGCGCCGCGCGGCTTCCAGTCGGCGGGGAAGGGAGCGCCATCGCGGCTGCTGATGCCGTCCTGGCGGGCGGTCCAGTCCGTGGTCGGAACCTCGGCCATTCCGGCAAGAAGGCCCTTCATCGGACGCTTGCGCAGCAGAACGGCGCCGTCCGGGCGCTCGGCGACAAAGGCCGCACCGACGCGGACAGGCTTCTCAGGCTTTGCCTGCTTCAGGGGATAGCGCTCCTGCTTGCCCTCGCGGAAGGCAAGGCAGCCGACCTGGAGCGGGCACAGGCCGCAGGCGGGGTTCTTCGGCGTGCAGATGGTGGCGCCGAGGTCCATCATGGCCTGGGCGAAGTCGCCGGGACGGTCCTCCGGGAGCATCTCGCGGACCGCGGCCCTGATGGCTGGTTTCGCCGCGGGAAGCGGGGTTTCCATCGCGTGCAGGCGGGTCATGACGCGCTCGACATTGCCGTCGACCACGACCGCGGGGCGGTTGAAGGCGATGGCCGCTATGGCGGCGCTGGTGTAGTCGCCAATGCCGGGGAGGCTGCGCAGGCCCTCTTCAGTTTCCGGGAAGCGGCCGTCGAGCTCATGGGCGACGAGGTCGGCGCATTTCTTAAGGTTGCGGGCGCGGGAGTAGTAGCCAAGGCCCGCCCAAGCCTTCATGACGTCGTCGAGATCGGCGGCAGCCAGGTCAACGACCGTTGGCCAACGCGACGTAAATGCGTCAAAATAAGATTTTACTGTCCCCACGGTGGTTTGCTGGAGCATGATTTCGGAGAGCCACACGCGGTAGGGATCGGGGCGTTCACCGGCGGCGATGACCGCCGGAGGCACGCGCCAGGGGAGGCTGCGGTGGTGACGGTCGTACCACTCCAGCAGTGAGCAGGTCAGAATCGCAGGAGCAGGGGTGTTGGTGCCGGTTGCAGTTGCCATCGGCGCTCTTATGCTTCAGGCAAATACAGGCGGCAAGGTGAGTCATGGACACAACGAGAGGGAACAATGCGATTGCGGTGAGCGATCTCGCCAGCGATCTGCTCGATCCCGTGATGCGCAAGCGCGCGGGCATCTCGATCGAGGTGGTCCAGTCGTGGACGGAAATCGTCGGCGAGAGGCTCGCGGAAAGTACGCGGCCCCTGAAGATCCTCTGGCAGCGCCGGGCAAGCGACCTCGATCCGTTCGAGCCGGCCGCGCTCGTCATCGCCTGCTCGGGTGCGGCGGCGCTCAGGGTGCAACACGAAACGAGCGAGATCATTGCGCGGATCAATTCCTATTTCGGTTTCGCGGCGATCGGGCGCATCAAGATCGTGCAGAAGCAGCTCACAGACCTGGGGCGGGAAAGGCCGGTGCCGCCGAGACCGATCAATGGGGCTGAAAAGGAACGCCTTGAGCGGCTGACCGAGGGCATCGAGGACGAGGGGCTCCGCCAGAGCCTTCTCAGGCTTGGGGCAAGCGTGATCGGCCGCAGGAAGCCGCTCGCGGATTCGTGAACGCAGTGAAGCAAATTGAAATTTGGCACTCACCTGCAACTGTCATATCTGATAATCCAATTTCAGGTTGTGGAACCAACAGACGATTCAGGAGCACGCCCGTGATTCGCAGCATTTACGTCAATCGCAGAAGGATCCTTGCCTCCATGGCTGCCATTCCTGCTGTGGCGCTTCTCGCAGCAAGCGGTAGCGACGAGGCAAACGCACAGACGACTGCTGCGGTCAACGCTCCCGCCGCCAGCGGCAGCGTGGATGAGGCGAAGCTGATGGAGCCGGGCGCGCTGCCCGATCAGGTAATTGGCGATGCGAACGCGCCAGTGACGATCGTGGAATACGCCTCGATGACCTGCCCGCATTGCGCAAGCTTCCACGAGCACACCTTCCCGGCGCTCGATGACAAGTACATCAAGACCGGCAAGGTGAAGTTCATTCTGCGTGAGTTCCCCCTCGATCCGCGCGCCGAGGCGGGTTTCATGCTCGCCCGCTGCTCGGACAACAAGTACTATCCGATGGTCGATGTCCTGTTCAAACAGCAGATGAACTGGGCGGCAGTGCAAGATGCACGCACGGCGTTGCTTAATATTGCCAAACTTGCCGGTTTTACACAGGAGAGCTTTGAGGCGTGCTTGACGGACCAGAAGCTTCTCGATGATGTAAGGGCCGTGCGTGCAAAAGGCGCGGAGCTGGGCGTAACCGCCACGCCGACGTTCTTCATCAACGGAAAGAAGTATTCGGGAGCGATGTCGATTGAGCAAATGTCGGCGATTATCGATCCCCTTCTCTAAGTTCGGCAGCTCTTTCCGCTGCCTGGGACATCGTGCGCGCCAGGGTAGGGCCGCATGAAGTTCACCAAGCTGCGGCTGGTCGGTTTCAAGTCCTTCGTCGAGCCGAGTGAGTTCGTGATCGAGCCCGGACTCACCGGCGTCGTTGGCCCGAACGGTTGCGGCAAGTCCAATCTCGTCGAGGCACTGCGCTGGGTGATGGGCGAAAGCTCATACAAGAACATGCGCGCCTCGGGGATGGACGACGTCATCTTTTCGGGTTCGGCCACCCGGCCCGCCCGCAACACCGCCGAAGTCACGCTTTTCCTCGACAATTCAGACCGCTCCGCGCCGCCGGCCTTCAACGATGCCGACGAGCTGCAGGTCTCGCGCCGCATCGAGCGCGAGGCGGGATCGATCTATCGTATCAACGGCAAGGAAGCGCGGGCGCGCGACGTCCAGCTTCTGTTCGCGGACCAGTCGACCGGCGCCCGGTCGCCCTCCATGGTGGGACAGGGGCGCATCGGCGAGCTGATCCAGGCCAAGCCGCAGGCGCGGCGTGCGCTGCTCGAAGAGGCGGCAGGCATTTCGGGCCTGCATTCCCGAAGGCACGAGGCCGAGATGCGGCTGCGCGCGGCCGAGCAGAACCTCGAACGCCTTGACGACGTGGTGGGCGAGCTTGCCACGCAGATCGAAAGCCTGAAGCGGCAGGCGCGGCAGGCGACCCGGTTCAGGAACCTTTCCGACGAGATCCGCAAGGCCGAGGCCATCCGCCTGCACCTGGCCTGGACACAGGCCAAGGAGCAGGAGGCGGAAGCCAAGAGCGCGCTGGCGCAGGCGACCAGTCAGGTGGCGTTGAAGGCTGCCGAGCAGATGGAGGCCGCGAAGGCCCAGGCGCTCGGCAGCCACAGGCTGCCCTCGCTGCGCAATGCGCAGGCCGAGGCTGCCGCGGCGCTGCAGCGGCTGACGATCGCCCACACGCAGCTTCAGGAAGAGGCGAAGCGCATCCGCGAGCGGACGGCGGACCTTCAGAAGCGGGTGGCGCAGCTTGACGCCGATATCGCGCGCGAGCAGCAGATGGCGCGCGACAATGCCGACACACTCACACGTCTCGATGAGGAAGAGGCGCTGCTGCGCGAGATGGAGGAGCAGGCGGCGGAAGGCGAGGAGGAGGCCCTTGCCGCGCTCGAAACGATGGCCGGAGAGCTCGAGGAGCGCGAGGCGCTGCTTGCTTCTCTGACTGCCGAACGGGCGGAAGCCGCAGCGGCGCGTGCCCAGGCAGAGCGGACGCTGCGCGAGCGTTCCGAACGCTGCGAGCGGCTGAACCAGCAGCTTGCCGCGGTCAACCGGGAGCTTGCGGAGATCGTCGCCCGCATTTCGGCGCTGCCCGACCCGGCTGCCAAGCAGGAAGAGCTCGATACGGCCATAGCCGCTCTCGAAATGGCCGAGGAGGCGGTTGCCGAGGCCGAGGAGGCCGTGAGCGCGGCACGTGCCGCTGAAACGGATGCGCGCGCGCCGCTCGCCGAGGCGAAGGCGGAGCTGCAGCGGATCGAGACGGAAGCTTCGACGCTCGCCAAGATCCTGAGCGCAGGGATCAACGAGGATTTTCCGGCGGTTCTCGAACAGGTGCAGGTGGAACGCGGGTTCGAGACGGCGCTGGGCGCCGCGCTTGGCGAAGACATCGACGTGCCGACCGATCCGGCAGCGCCCGTACACTGGGGAACGGTTCCTCCCCACGGGGATGATCCGGCATTGCCGGATGGGGTGACGCCGCTCGCGTCCGTCGTGAAGGCGCCGGAGCAACTCAAGCGCCGGCTGGCGCAGATCGGCATAGTCGAGCCGCAGGACGGAGAACGGCTGCAGGCGCAGCTGAAGACCGGCCAGTGCCTTGTGTCACGCGATGGCGCGCTGTGGCGCTGGGATGGCTATCGCGCGAGCGCCGACGCGCCGACGGCAGCGGCCATGCGGCTTGCGCAGAAGAACCGGCTCGCGGAGCTGGAAGCGCAGGCTGTCGAGGCGCAGGATCGGGTGGCAACAGCGGAAGAGGCGCTGGAGCTGGCCGAGAACAGAGTTCGCGAACAGGTGGAGCGGGAGCGGCAGGCGCGCGAGGCCGTGCGCGAGGCGCAGCGCGTGGTCGCCGGAGCGCGGGATGCGCTGGCGGCGGCGGAACGCGCGTCCGGCGAACTCGCAAGCCGCAAGGCGGTGCTGGAAGCATCGGTGAACCGCCTGTCGGAGGAACATCAGGAGGCTCTCGAGGCGCTTGAAGAGGCGAGGGCGGTTCTCGAGGAGGCGCCGGATCCTTCCGAACTGCAGGCGAAGCTCGACCGCGTGGCCTCCGAGGTCGCCATCGCCCGCAGCAAGCTTGCGGAAGTGCGCGCGGCCCATGAGGGGCGCAAGCGCGAGGCGGAAGCGCGGCAGCGCCGGCTCGCGGCGATTGCGCAGGAGCGGCAGAGCTGGATCTTCCGGCGCGAGAACGCTGACCGGCAGATCCATGCGCTCACCGAGCGCCGCGAGGAAGTGATTGAGGAGCTTGAGGCGCTGGCGGAGGCTCCCGACGATCTCGACTACCGGGTGCGGAGTCTCATCAGCGAGATCGCCACGGCGGAGGAGCGCCTGAAGGAGGCGTCCGACGCGCTGCAGGAGGCGGAGAACGCGCAGGCGGAGCTTGACCGGCGCGCGACGGAGGCGATCCAGTCCCTGTCGGCAGCGCGCGAGGAACGGGCGCGCGCGGAAGAACGGCAGGTGGCGGCGGAAGAGCGTCGGGTGGAGATTGAAGCGCGCATCCAGCAGGCGATGAACATCGCGCCGCATCTGGTGTTTCAGCACACGGGCCTCGGCCCGGACGACAAGCTGCCGGACATTGCGGAGGTGGAACGGCGGCTGGAGCGTCTGAAGGCAGAGCGCGAACGGCTCGGCGCAGTGAACCTGCGCGCGGAAGAGGAGCAGCGTGAGCTTTCCGAACGCTACGACCTGATCGTGGCGGAGCGCGAGGATGTGATCGAGGCGATCCGCAAGCTCAGGCAGGCGATCCAGAGCCTCAACCGCGAGGGACGCGAGCGGCTGCTCGCCGCGTTCGAGCAGGTCAATGGCCATTTCCAGCGGCTGTTCACGCATCTCTTCGGCGGCGGCACCGCCGAGCTGCAGCTGGTGGAATCAGACGATCCGCTGGATGCGGGGCTGGAGATTCTGGCCCGTCCGCCCGGCAAGAAGCCGCAGACGATGACGCTGCTTTCGGGCGGCGAGCAGGCGCTGACGGCGATGGCGCTGATTTTCGCCGTGTTCCTCACCAATCCGGCGCCGATCTGCGTGCTGGACGAGGTGGACGCGCCGCTCGACGACCACAACGTGGAGCGGTTCTGCAACCTGCTCGATGAGATGGCGCGCTCGACGGAGACGCGATTCGTCGTGATCACGCACAACCCGATTACGATGGCGCGGATGAACCGCCTGTTCGGCGTGACCATGGCCGAACAGGGCGTGAGCCAGCTGGTGTCGGTCGATCTCCAGGCGGCAGAGCTGCTGGCCGAGGCGAGCTGAGGGGCTGCCCGGTCAGCGCCGGCTGTGGCGCCTTGCCTGTCAGGAGCCGGTTTCAGCCGGCGCGCAAGGCGCGGATGAATTCACGCATGTCGAAACCGCTCGGATCCTGGAAGACGCGCAGGCCGAATTCCGGAAGGATCGCCAGTAGGTGGTCGAAGATGTCTGACTGGATTGCCTCGTATTCCACCCAGACCACGGTGTTCGTGAAGCAATAGATCTCGAGGGGAAGGCCGTGCGGCTCGGGCGCCATCTGGCGCACCATGATGGTCATGCCCTTGTGAACGCCAGGGTGGGCGCGCAGGTATGACTGTACATAGGCGCGGAAGGTGCCGATGTTCGTGGCCCGGCGCGTGTTGGCCGGCACGGCGGCGTGTTCCCCTAGCGACGCGTTCCATTCGGCGATTTCCCTTGCCTTGTTGCCAAGGTAGTCCTTGAGCAGAAGGAAGGAGGAAAGCCGTTCCAGCTCTTCGGGTGAGAGGAAACGGATGCTGGACTGGTCGATGAGCAGGCTGCGCTTGATGCGGCGGCCGCCCGATTCCTGCATCGCGCGCCAGTTCTTGAAGGGCTCGGTCACCAGCTTGCGGATGGGGATGGTGGTGACGGTCTTGTCGAAGTTCTGCACCTTCACGGTGTGCAGGGCGATCTCGATCACGTCGCCGTCTGCGTCCTGCCCGGGAACCGTGATCCAGTCACCCACGCGCACCATGTCGGTCGACGAGATCTGGATGCTTGCCACGAAGGACAGGAGCGTGTCCTGGAAGACGAGGATCAGGACCGCGGCCATAGCACCCAGGCTGGAGAGAAGGATAACCGGCGACCGGTCCACCAGGATCGAGATGACCATGATGGCGGTAACCACGTAGATCGCGATCTTGGCGACCTGGAGGTACCCCTTGATGGGCCGAAGGCGCGCCTCGGGGCGGCGGCGGTAGAGCGTGTCGACAATATTGAGCGCGCCGCCCATGGCCAGAGCCACGGTGATGATGATGAAGGCGTTGGCGACGTTGGTGATAACCGCCACGGCAGCGTCGGGCAGGCCGGGAACGAGCGGGACACCGCCGGCAATCACGATCGCGGGGGTGGCGTGCGCGAGCCGGTCAACCACCCGGTGCCGGACGAGTTCCGGATCGCGGCCAAAGCTGGTCAGGGACAGAAGCTGGTTGAACCCGCGCAGCAGGAGCGCCCTGACAGCGAAATTGACGGCCAGCGCGGTCAGTATCAGGGCCGCGAGGGCAAGACCCGTCTGCAGGGATGGATATCGTTCAACGAATGCGATGTAGTCAGCCATGACCCGTCCGGTTCGGTGGAAGCATGGAGCTATGCCTACCCCAGGTGGCCGCAAAGTCAAAATACCGTTCCCCGGCCTGAAGTGATCTTTCTGAAATGTGCCGGACACTGGCTGGCGGGCGGGGCGAGCTGTACGCGGACAGGTCTCGGGCGCTGGCCGCTTGCAACCCCTTGGCCAGAGTCCCATATGAGGCCTCTAGTCCTTTCGGGGCCAGGTCTGGAGCTGAAGGCATTCTTCAGCCGTAGTTCTCCGAAAAGCGAATTGGGAGTTTCTCCCGGAAAGGAGCGGGCGATGACCAGCATTGCCACAAATGTTCATGCCGTCGCGGACGAGCTTTCCCTGCGGCTCAGGGATTTCCACCGCGCTCTCATCCACTCCGCCGCGGGAGACGATCCGGCGCTGAAGAACCCCTACACGTTCCTCTTCGCGGTAATCAACGATCCGCGCTTCGCATGGACGGCCAAGCTTTCGCGGCTCATCGTGCGGCTGGACGAGGCGGCCAAGGAAGGCGAGATCAGGTCCGGGGCGGATCTTGCAGCCTATGGGCGCGAGGTCGCGCAGCTCATCGGGGACGGCAAGGATGCCGATGCAGACTTCCGCCTTCACTACAGGATGGCGCTTCAGGTGAACCCCGAGGTCGCGATCGCTGCAGGCGCCCTGCGGCGCGTGATGGCGAAGCTTCCGCCAGTCGGGGCCGACGCGTAATAAGTCGCGAAAGCGCAGCCCGGCGTGAGCTGACGCGTGGCGGGACGCCGTTGCGGACAAGCAGCACGGCCTGGTGTGCGGTCAGGACCCCGCGCCGGCAGAACGAGACAGATCAGGAAGGCCGTCCGGCGAAGCTGCCGGGCGGCCTTTTCCATGAAGGGGGAGGGGGAGAGCATACGGTGGCCTTCAGCCTTTCAGATGCCTGCTCTTCGACGACTATCGTTGGACGGGCTCACCCTTCGAAGGTCCGGGGTGCAAATTCGGGAAACCACCGTCCTTTTTTGCCCCCCCCTTGGACAAGCCGGAGGAGGCGAAGGGAGGCTGGTCGCTACCATCCCCATGGCCTGCCAGACCAATTGCGTTTTCACGGATCCGGACGACGTCCGGTTGCAAGTCCCCCGGGCCAGCCGCGCTAGCGGTCGCTCCAGACGGCGAGCTCGTTGCCCGCCGGGTCGCGGAAATGAAAGCGGCGCCCACCGGGGAAGCTGTAGATGGGCCGGACTATTTCCCCGCCCGCAGCCTCGACATCCTGCAGTGTGCGTTCCAGGTTGGCGGAGTAGAGAATCGGAAGGATCGCAGTCGTTTCGTCCTCGCCGTTGAAGCCACCGTCGATCCCTTCGTTGAAGGCGGAATAGCTGGCGCCGTAATCCGTGAAGCTCCAGCCGAAGGCATTCGCATAGAACGCCTTCACCCGATCCAGCGACCCGCCGCGCGCGGGCAGTTCGATATAGTCGAGCTTGCCAGTCTGCCGCATTCCGTTACTCCCAATGTTCTTACTTTGTTCTCTAGCACAGTCGCTGCCACCGTTCAATGGTGGAACGCATGCGCATTTCGCCCGTTGCGGGTATCCGGAAGCGCATCCGGTCTAATCGATATTAAATCGAGGCAATTGATGAGCGTCTATTGCCAGACGCAGCCGTTGGCCATAATCCGATACCGGTGTCGCGGATGAGGCGCGACGGGATGATCAGTCGGGGTTAGAGCATGACCAAGTGGGTTTACAGCTTTGGAGATGGCCGGGCCGAAGGCAGGGCTTCCGACAGAAACCTTCTGGGCGGCAAAGGGGCAAACCTCGCCGAGATGTGCAGCCTCGGGCTGCCGGTGCCGCCAGGGTTCACAATCACCACTGAGGTATGCACCTACTACTATTCCAACGACAGAACCTATCCGACCGACCTCGATCAGCAGGTGGAAGCGGCACTCGAGGAGATGGGCAGAATTGCCGGCCGGCGCTTCGGCGACCCCGAGAAGCTGCTGCTGGTTTCGGTGCGCTCGGGTGCCCGCGCCTCCATGCCGGGCATGATGGACACCGTCCTCAACCTCGGTCTCAACGATGAGACGGTCGAGGCGCTGGCGAAGGATTCCGGCGACCAGCGCTTTGCCTGGGACAGCTACCGCCGCTTCATCCAGATGTACGGCAACGTCGTGCTGGGCATCGATCACGACGAATTCGAGGAAATCCTGAGCGACGAGAAGGCCCGCCACGGATACGACCTCGATACCGAATTCACCGCGGATCAGTGGCGCGAGGTGGTCGGGCTCTACAAGGAGAAGGTGGAGAGCGAGATCGGCAGGCCGTTCCCTCAGGACCCGCGCGAGCAGCTGTGGGGCGCGATCGGCGCCGTGTTCAACAGCTGGATGAACCCGCGCGCGGTGACCTACCGCCGCCTGCACGACATTCCCGCAAGCTGGGGCACGGCCGTCAACGTCCAGGCGATGGTGTTCGGCAACATGGGCGAGACCTCGGCCACGGGCGTGGCCTTCACGCGCAACCCGTCCACCGGCGAGAAGGCGCTCTACGGCGAATTCCTCATCAACGCGCAGGGCGAAGACGTGGTGGCGGGTATCCGCACGCCGCAGCCGTTGACAGAGAAGGCTCGGCTGGAGAGCGGCTCCGACAAGCCCTCGCTCGAGAAGGCGATGCCGGAGGCTTTCGCGACCTTCGTGGAGGTGGCGAAGAAGCTTGAGGCGCATTACCGCGACATGCAGGACCTGGAGTTCACCATCGAGCGCGGCAAGCTGTGGATGCTGCAGACCCGCTCGGGCAAGCGCACGACGCGCGCGGCGCTCAAGATCGCCGTGGACATGGCCAATGAGGGCCTGATCACGCGCGAGGAGGCCGTCTGCCGCATCGAACCCGCTTCGCTTGACCAGCTGCTGCATCCGACGCTCGACCCGAACGCGCCGCGTGACATCATCGCCACCGGCCTGCCGGCCTCGCCGGGTGCGGCTACCGGTCAGATCGTGTTCTCGCCGGACGAGGCGGAGGAGCTCAAGGCGCACGGCGTGAAGACGATCCTCGTGCGCGTGGAGACCAGTCCTGAGGACATCCACGGCATGCACGCCGCGGAAGGCATTCTCACGACGCGCGGCGGCATGACCAGTCACGCGGCGGTGGTGGCCCGCGGCATGGGCAAGCCCTGCGTCTCCGGCGCGGGCTCGCTGCGCGTCGACTACAGGGAAGGCACGATGGTGGCGCTGGGCCGCACCTTCCGAAAGGGCGACATCATCACCATCGATGGCGGCACCGGCCAGGTGCTTGCCGGTGCGGTACCGATGCAGGAGCCGGCGCTTTCGGGCGATTTCTCCACGATCATGGAGTGGGCTGATCAGATCCGCCGCATGAAGGTGCGCGCCAATGCCGAGACGCCGCTCGACGCGCGGACGGCCCGCAAGTTCGGTGCGGAGGGCATCGGCCTCTGCCGTACCGAGCACATGTTCTTCAATGACGAGCGTATTCTCGCCATGCGCGAGATGATTCTGTCGGACACCGAGGAACAGCGCCGCGCGGCGCTCGCCAAGCTGCTGCCGATGCAGCGCGCCGACTTCATCGAGCTGTTCGAGATCATGGCCGGCCTGCCGGTGACGATCCGGCTGCTCGACCCGCCGCTGCACGAGTTCCTGCCCAAGACGGACGAGGAGATCGCCGAGGTCGCCAAATCGATGGGCGTGAATCCGAAGCGGCTGAAGGAGCGGACGGAGGAGCTGCACGAGTTCAACCCGATGCTCGGCAATCGTGGTTGCCGTCTCGCCGTGTCCTATCCGGAAATCGCCGAGATGCAGGCGCGGGCGATCTTCGAGGCGGCAGTGGAAGCAGCCAAGCGCACGGGCCAGCCGGTGGTGCCGGAGATCATGGTGCCGCTCGTCGGCATCGTGTCGGAGCTCTCCTTCGTCAAGAAGATCATCGACGACGTGGCGAAACAGGTGCTGGAGGCTTCCGGCGCCAAGCTCGACTATCTGGTCGGCACGATGATCGAGCTGCCCCGGGCGGCGCTGACTGCAGACAGCATCGCCAGGGAAGCAGAGTTCTTCTCGTTCGGAACCAACGATCTCACGCAGACGACCTTCGGCATCTCGCGCGATGACGCGGGCGCGTTCCTCGAGACTTACCGCAAGAAGGGCATCATCGAGCAGGATCCGTTCATCTCACTCGACGTGGATGGCGTCGGCGCGCTGGTGAAGATCGCGGCAGAGAACGGGCGGGCGACCCGCTCGGGCATCAAGCTCGGCATCTGCGGCGAGCATGGCGGCGACCCGGCCTCGATCGCCTTCTGCGAGAGGGTGGGCCTGGACTACGTGTCCTGCTCGCCGTTCCGCGTACCGATCGCGCGTCTTGCCGCTGCCCAGGCCGCCTGCCGGAACATGGGCTGAGCGCGCGGAGGCATCTACGGTTTGGAAACGCCGGCCCCAGAGCCGGCGTTTTCTTTGACGAGGTGACTTCAGACACAGGAAGCTGGAATGCTTCGACAGGCTCGCGGCTAGACAGCTTATGCCTCGACAGGCTCATACTTCGACAAGCGCGGCATGAAGGAGGGGATCGCGGTAGGCCCGATGAGGTCCGTGATGACGGCGGGAGCAAAAAACGCTACTTGTGAGGTTCCGTAACGGGTCGGAAGTGATGGTCAGTTTCGCCATTCGTGCCGCGAGGATCGAGCGCAAGCCTTCTGCCGCCGCCAAGTGGGCGGGCCGGATTGCGTGGTTTTCTCTTGTCCTGCTCATCACGGCGGTGGCGCTGCACCGCTTCGGCTTCATCGAGACGATACCGTTCTTCTGGACGGTGGTGCTGGCGGGCGGGCTGGCGACGCTGGGGCTGCTGACAGCCATCCTCGCCTTCTGGCGGATGTGGGAGTACGGGTTTACCGGCTTCTGGTCCGCATTCTGGGGGCTCTTGATCTCGGTGCTGGTGCTTGCGCCCTATGGTATCGCCGGGGTGCTGTATGTCACCCGGCCGGCGTTGACGGATGTGATGACGGATGTCGTTACTCCGCCGGAGTTTGCTCTTGCGCCGGCCCTCCGGCAGCCCCCCATGAATCCGATCGGCCCGCTGAGCCAGGCCGCCGGGCTTGAGCACATGGAAGCCTATCCGGAGCTTGCCGGGCGGCGCTACGAACAGCCACGTGAGCAGGTTATGGCGGCCCTTATGGCCGTCCTGGATCAAAAGGGCTGGGAGCGGCTGGGCTCCAGCGATGAGACGGGGGAGGTCATCCCGGAGGAAGCCGCGGACGGAGAGGGCAGGACGGTGGTGGAAGCTGCGGCGACAGCGCCGATTCTCGGGCTGCCTTTCGACGCGGCGATCCGCGTGGAGGAGCGCGACAACGCAACCTTCGTGGACATGCGCGTAGTCTCCCGCTACGGCTCCCACGACCTGGGGTTCAATGCGATGGAGATCCAGTCCTTCCTTCGCGATCTCGACGAGGCGCTGACGGAGATGGCTGGCGGCTGAGGACTATGCCAGCTCGTATTCCGCGTTGATGGACGGCTGGCCGTGGCAGATCACCAGATTGCGCTGAAGCAGGTCTTCCATGTGCGCGAAGACGGAGCAAGCGGCAGCGCCGTGGAGGCGCGGATCGGTGTCGCGGTAGAGGGTGGCAACGATCTGCGGAATTGTGCGGTCGCCCATGGCAAGGCGCTCGAGGATTGCGCGCTCCCGCATCTTGCGATGCGCGCGGAGGCCGCGCAGGAAGGCGACCGGCTTCGTGACGGGACCGCCGTGACCTGGAAGAAGCAGGCGGTCATCGCGTTCGAGCAGCTTGTCCAGCGAGGCCATGTAGTCAGCCATGGAACCATCGGGCGGAGCGACGACAGTGGTGGACCAGGCCATCACGTGATCGCCGGAGAAGGTGACGCCGGTGCCTTCGAGCGCGAAAGCGCAGTGGTTCGAAGCGTGACCGGGCGTATGGATGGCGCGGAGGGCCCAGCCGTCGCCCTCGATCAGGTCGTTATCGGACAGGGTTACATCGGGGACGAAATCGGTGTCGCCCGCTGCGTCGAGCTGGGCCAGTTCATGCGCGGCCGGATGGCGCGAGGGACGGTGCGGACCGAAGCCGAGCAACGGCGCGCCGGTGATTTCCGCGAGCCGGCGGGTCAGTGGCGAGTGGTCCCTGTGCGTGTGGGTGACAATGATGTGGGTGACCGGACGGGAGCCGATCGCCCCAAGCAACGCTGCGAGGTGGGCATCGTCTTCCGGGCCGGGATCAATGATTGCGACGGCTCCTTTCCCGACGAGATAGGTGTTTGTGCCGTGGAACGTGAACGGGCTCGGATTGTTGACGGTCATGCGGCTCACGCCGGGCATGATCTCGACGGGCATGCCATAATGCGGCTCGAAGGTCCGGTCGAATTCCACGTTCTTCTCCCCTGTGCTCGGCGGTCGCGTAGCCTATTTTGGCAGTGTTGTGAAACAAATTCGTGGCAGCGGCATGCCCGGATCCGACGATGGCAGCATCGTTTTTGCTCGCCGGCACACAGCAAATGGAAGGCGGCGATATTGCCGCACCAGCACGATCGTCTTATAGAACGAGGCTTACCTGAACCAAACACTTGTCCACGCGGAGGTTCCATGTCGCAGGCGGTTCTTTCCAAGTCCCTTATCGCACAGGCGCTGCCACAATCGGGCGCGGCCCGCTTCCTTGCACAGGCGGCGGTCGTCATTGCCGGCTCGATGGCGCTGGTCCTGTCCGCCAAGACGAAAGTGGTGATCGGCCCGGTCGACATCTCGCTCCAGACCATGGTGGTGATGCTGCTCGCCTCGACTCTCGGGCTGCGCCTGGGACTGGCGACGATCGGGCTCTATCTGCTGCAGGGCGCGATGGGTTATCCGGTCTTCCAGAGCACGCCCGAGAAGGGCATCGGGCTTGCCTACATGGCCGGGCTGACGGGCGGTTACCTCGCCGGCTTCGTCGTCATGATGGCGATCGTCGGCTGGGCTGCGGATCGCGGCTGGAGCCAGAATGTCGTGAAGCTCTTCGCCGCCATGGTGATGGCTGACGCCGTGCTGCTGGCCATGGGCGCGAGCTGGCTCGGCGTGCTGATCGGCTTCGAGAACGCATGGGCCTTCGGTGTCGCGCCGTTCGTCGTGCCGGATCTCATCAAGGCAGCTCTGGCTGCCTGCCTGGTCCCTGCCGGCTGGTCCGCAATTGCGGCGGTCAAGCGGCTGGCGCGCTGAAAACGCATTTAACCATTATCGGAAGTGAAGGCCATGGTCCGCGGGGACCATGGCCTTTGTCATTTCTGATCGGTGCGCAGTGGAGTATAGAAAGCGCGGGCTGATCCTGTTACGGAGAATGACAGATGACAGTGCTTGTTACCGGTGGGGCGGGGTACATCGGCAGCCACATGGTCTGGGAGCTGCTCGACCACGGCGAGGAGGTCGTGGTGATCGACCGGCTTTCGACGGGCTTCGACTGGGCGGTACCGGACGCGGCCGAGCTCATCGTCGGTGATATCGGCGATCAGGATCTGGTGGAGAGGATCATCGAGGAGAAGGGGGTCGATTCGATCATCCACTTCGCGGGCTCGATCATCGTGCCGGAATCGGTTGCCGACCCGCTGGGCTACTATCTCAACAACACGGTGAAGTCGCGGGCGCTGATCGAGAGCGCCGTGCGCAAGGGCGTGAAGCACTTCATCTTCTCGTCAACGGCGGCGGTCTACGGAACCCCGGAGGAATGTCCGGTGAGTGAGAACGCGCAGCTTCGGCCGGAATCTCCCTATGGATCATCCAAGCTGATGACGGAAATCATGCTGCGTGACACGGCTGCCGCGCATGATTTCCGCTACACGGCGCTGCGCTATTTCAACGTCTCGGGCGCCGATCCGAAGATGCGGACGGGGCAGTCCACCAAGGGGGCGACGCATCTCATCAAGGTTGCCTGCGAGACGGCGACCGGCAAGCGCCCGTTCATGGAGGTCTATGGCACCGACTATCCGACACGGGACGGCACCTGCGAGCGTGACTTCATCCATGTCTCCGACCTGGTGAATGCCCACTATCTGGCGCTGCAGCGATTGCGCGACGGCGGCGAGAGCATGGTCGCCAACTGCGGCTACGGCCGGGGGTTGACGGTCCTGGAGGTGATCGACGCGGTGAAGCGGGTTTCGGGCATCGATTTCGAGGTAGTGATGAGCGGGCGCAGGCCGGGGGATCCGGTGTCGATCGTGGCAAGGCCCGACCTCTGCAAGGCGGAGCTCGGCTGGGTGCCGCGCTACAATGACCTGGAACTTATCATTTCCCATGCGCTCGAGTGGGAAAAGCAGCTGAAGCTGCGCAACAGGGTGTGAGGTTCTTCGCCCGGCTTCCCGGTTAACCTCTGCTCCATTCCGGCAGGCGCCTGCCCGGACAGGCTTATGCTTCGATGCGCTCACGCTTCGACAAGTTCAGCGTGAGGAGGGAGGGGGTAAAGATCGGCGGAGCGTGCGGAGCAGCAGCGTAAGGTCGAGCCATGGCGACCAGCGGGCGAGGTATTCCGCATCGGCCTCGGCGCAGCGGCGCGGGTCGGACATGTCGATTCCGCGCACCTGGGCGAGGCCGGTGATCCCGGGGCGCAAGGACAGTACCCCGAGCCTCTCGCGGTGTCGGATCAGATCGTCCTGACCAGGCAGGCAGGGGCGGGGGCCAACCAACGACATGTCCCCCCGTATGACGTTCCAGAGCTGGGGCAGCTCGTCAAGCTTGGTTTGCCGGAGCACGCGGCCGACGCCGGTGACGTAGGAGGCCTTTGCCTCGTGGGTCGGCACGGATGGGGTACCAGTGTGCATGGTGCGGATTTTGTAGCAGCGGAAACCGGTTCCGTTCCTCCCAACGCGTGTCTGGGCGAATATGGCCGGGCCGGGAGATGTGGCCCGGACCAGAAGAGCCGCGACCGCGATCACCGGCAGTGCGACAATCATAGCAGGCAGGGCCAGGGCAAGGTCGAAGAGCCGCTTGGAGCAGCGATTGACGTCTGCGTGCCGCGCGGTTCGTCCGGACTGCAGAACCTCTTGCCGCGACCTGATCATGCCGAGAAACGCTCCTTCGCCTGACCCCAGGCGACAGTCTCCATGAGGCGGGGCAGATCGCGGCGCTCCAGAAGCTGGAACAGGATTGTGCGGATCGCGTCCGCGTCATAGCGGTCGATGGCATCCTGCAGATGCTGGATCATGACGGGAACGTCGTCCGCAGGCATGTGCGCGGGGGAGGAGCGAAGGATCTTCGGGTGACGCGTCCGCTCGATCGAGTTCGGATTGTAGAAGAGTTCCTCGGCGAGTTTCTCGGCGGGATGCGGGCCTATGGTGACGATTTCGATGTCGCCGTCCGGGTTTCTCTCGTCGCGCACGGTCAGGCCAGCCAGCATGATCATGTCTTCCGCAAGGTCGCGGATGCGCACCGGTTCGCCCATGTCGAGCACAAGGATGTCACCGCTGCGGGAGAGGGCGCTCGCCTGGATGATGAGTTCGGCCGCCTCGCGGATCGACATGAAATACCGGGTCATCCCCTCGTCAGTCAGCGTGATCGGGCCGCCCCGGGCGATCTGCTCCTTGAACAGGGGCACGACCGAGCCGCTTGAGCCGATGACATTGCCGAAGCGCACGCAGGAGAAGACGCGGTTCGGATCGGCCCGGGTGGCGAGATCGCCATAATAACGGGTGATCAGTTCTGCCCAGCGTTTGGTCGCGCCCATGACGCTGGTAGGGCGAACTGCTTTGTCGGACGATATGAGGATGAACCGTTCGACGTTACCCTCGCAGGCCTGCCGCGCGAGGTGGAAGGAGCCGAGCACGTTGTTGCGCGCGCCCTCGACAAGGTTGGCCTCCACCATCGGAACGTGCTTATAGGCCGCGCAGTGGAGGATCGTGTCGACGCGGTGGGTCGCGATGACGGACCGCAGGAACTCGGGCTCGCAGATTGATCCCAGGACCGGTACGAGCTCGAAATCGCCGTAGGGGCGCAGTTCGCGTTCAATCTGGTAGAGGCCGAGCTCGTTGAAATCGAGCAGGACAAGCTTCGCGGGCTTGAGCTGGGCAACCTGCCGGCATAGGGCGGAGCCGATGGAACCGGCCGCGCCGGTGATCATCAGTACACGGCCCTGGACAGGCTCGCGCAGCAGGTCCGGAATGGCGGGGACCGGCGGGCGGCCGAGCAGGTCGTCGATGTCGATGTCGCGGATGTAGCTGACCAGGAACTTGCCTGCGGCAAGGTCGGCAAGCGGTGGCAGGACGCGTATCTTGACCGGCAGGCGGCCGACTTTAGCGACAAGATCGCGCTGGGCCCGGACGCTGGCGGAGGGCGAGGCGATGATGACTTCCTCGACGCCGAGCTGCTGGACCAGATCCTGTAGCTGCTCCATCGGATAGATGCGGATGCCCAGAACGTCCATGTTCTCGAGGCTCGGATCATCGCTCACGAAGGCAACGACCTGGAACTCGGAAGTGGCGTGCAGGGCGTTTGCCAGTTCGACGGCATGTTCGCCGGAGCCATAGATCAGGACGCGCTTGGCATTCTGGGTGAGGGGGTGCGGTTCCTCGAGGATGCGCCGGGCGAGAAAACGGGTGGCGACGAGCGCGGCAAAGCTGCCGAGCCAGTAGACCACGGCGATGGTGCGCGGAATGCCGCCGGGTCCGAAGGAAAGGGTGATGTAGACAAGGCTCACCCAGACCATGGTGGAAACGGTGACGGCCTTCAGAAGGGTCCAGATCGAATAGGCGCCGAAGTAACGCAGAATCGTCCTGTAGACGCCCAGCGAGGCGAAGACGGGTAGCGCGATCGCCGGTCCGGCCAGGATGAACAGCGTCTGTTCAAAGTTTGGGATGTAGAACCGGTCAAAGCGGAAGCAGAACCCCGCCCAGATGACCAGCATGAGGATGAGCGCGTCCCCAGTCAGCAAAATGAGCTTCTTCATGCGCCGCGACCGCGTCTGAAGCCATTTGCGAACGTCTGTCATGGGGCCATCCTAGAAACGTTGCGCGCTCTTTCGCGAGGCCCCCCTTCGCGGTTGTAGAGCACTACTTCGAGACTTCAAGCGAGTATCGCCGAAGTCCAACTTCACAAAAAATAATCGGATGTTGTGAGAAGCTGTGATGGTTACACGTTGCGTTGCGCCGTGCCTGTCGTTATATGGTCGCTCGACAACGCTCTTGGGGCGTAGCCAAGCGGTAAGGCAGCGGTTTTTGGTACCGCCATTCCCTGGTTCGAATCCAGGCGCCCCAGCCACAGACCTCACCCTTTCCAACCAGATCGTCAGTTCGCCCAGTATCGGGAGGCTTCACGATTCGCGCCATTCCACCGAAAGGCGTAGGGGCGGCGGCAAGTCGTTCAAGACGTTGCTTGCTCCGGTATCGAAGCCGTGTTGCAGATGCAGACTTTCCGCCACGGCAAAGAAAAAGCCTCCCCTGACGGGAAGGCTTTCGAGCGCATAGCCAGAGATCGCGGTCAGGCGATGGCGATGATGGCCTCCACCTCAACCTTGGCGCCGCGCGGAAGAGCCGAGACCTCGAAGGTGGCGCGGGCCGGATAGGGCGCCGAGAAGAACTCGCCGTAAGCCGCGTTGATGTCTGCGAAGCGCGACAGTTCGGTGGTCAGGATCGTCGTCTTGATGGTGTTCTTCAGGCTGGTGCCGGCGGCTTCCGCGATCGCCGCAATGTTCTTCAGGCACTGGCGGATCTGCTCGGCCGCGTCGTCCGAATTGAACTCGCCGGTGGCCGGGTCGATCGGAATCTGGCCGGAGACGAAGAGGAGGTCACCATGGCGGATCGCCTGCGAATAGGGGCCGATAGCAGCCGGAGCGTTCGGGGTCTGAATGGGAGTCATGGATCAACCCTTTCGTTTCTGCCAACAAGGTTGCCACGTTCTCGCAATTGCTGCGGCAAGTTGCAAGACGTCAAGCGCATAACGGTGCGGACTGCGCCGCACCGTGAGGGTTACGGGTTGTCTGTCGCGCAAGGAAGATGCGAGTCGGCGGTATGATTAGGGACTTGATTTTTGCCGGCGAGTTCGGTTGAAATTCACCTCAACTTTTCCGTGAGCCAGGCAAAACGGTTACTAGAGGGGGAGGGGCCAGGTCTGAGGCGACAGTCCGGACCTGGCCTGTCTTTTTGTGCTTTCGCCTTCCCGCACTGAGCGCGAGCTGCCCGATGAGGCACTTCCTCCTTATGGTCCCGCAGGCAGGTGGCGGGACGCCGCCATTATTTGACATGCCTGCGGAAGAGAGAGGCCGGTTGGAGCAGCCCATAAATTCCGTGAAACTGCGGACTGCTCCGGCCATCCGGTTTTCAGGGGGGCAGGCTAAAGACCCGCCCCCTTTGGGGAGCCGCTCCGCTCTAGTTTTTCAGCGGCTTGCCGGTCTTCAGCATATGGTCGATGCGGGCGCGGGTTTCCGGCGTGCGGATTAGGTCAAGCAGTGCCTTGCGTTCCAGCGCCATGATGTCCTCTTCCGTGACCGGCTTTCGAGGATCGACATTCTCGCCGCCCGTCAGCACCGTCAGCAGGGCGGAGGCGATGCGGACGTCCGTGTCGGTCAGCCGGCCTGCTGCGCGCTCCCCTTCCACAAAAGCCATGATCTCCTGGTGGCCGGCGCTGCCCGGGACCGCAATGCGGGCGCGCTCCGGCGCTGCGTAGCCGGCCAGCATCTCAAGGGCGAGATCCTTGGCGGCGCCGATCAGGTGGCTACGGTTCATGACGATGCGGCTGCCATCCGGCAGGATGCCATTCGCGCGGGCGTCCAGGGCCGAGCGGCTGGGCGTGCCGGCAAAGATCGTGTCGAAGGCCATGCGCGTGCTGGCCAAGGCGTCCTTGCCCGAGCCCTGGGCCCGCAGCAGCAACTGCGTGCAGCCGCCCCAGCCGGGGACGAGACCCACCTTCACCTCGGGCAGGCCCGCCTGGAGCTCCGCGTGGGCAACGATGGCATTTGCGTGGAGCATCAGCTCGCAGCCGCCGCCGAGAGCGAAGCCGTGCGCGGCCGCCACCACCGGGAAGGGGCTGTATTTCAGACGCAAATAAAGGTTCTGGCCGCGGACGAGATAGTCCTCGATCGCCTGCCACTGGCCCTCGTCGGTCATCCTGGCGAAGAAGCTCAGGTCCGCGCCAGCAGAGAAGGCGCGAGGATCATCATTGCCGATCACGAGGGCCCGGAAGTGCTTCGGCCCTTCGTCGATGGCCCAATCGAGCACGTCGAAAACGGCGGGGGCGAGGCTGTTCATCTTGGTGTGGACCTCGAGGCAGGCGACGCCGTCGCCGAGGTCCCAGACGGAAGCCGCATCGTTGCCGTGCATGGGCTTCGACTTCGCCTTGACGGCGGCGAGCATGGAGACCGGGAACGCGGAGACGGTGGCGCGATCGCCGGTGCTCTGAAGCGGTTTGCCGTCGACATAGAAGCCACCCTGCGCAGCCGCTGCGGCGACGAGCGCGGGAACCTCGATTCCTTCGGCGGCCAGGCGTTCGGCGACGCGGGCCGCACCGTAGCTGTCGGCAAGGCGGAAGGGGCCCTGTCGCCACGCGTATCCAAGCTCCATGCCCTTGTCGATGGACTCCACGTCGCCGGCGATCTCGGGCGCGTGTGTGGCGGAATAGACCAGGGTTTCCCGGAAAGTGGCCCAGGCGTAGCGGCCGAACTTGTCATCGGTGTCAAGCAGCTGGGCCAGGTTCTTGCCGCCGCCCGGCAGGCTCGACGGGGCGAAGGGGATTTCGGCGCGGAACTCGCCGGTCTCCAGGTCGGTTGCGTCCCGGCTCTTGTCCGGGTTCATCCGGTAGTAGCCACTGCCGGACTTGCGGCCAAAGCGGCCCTCGGCAAGGAGCTTTTTGACCGTGTTGTCGCCTGGCAGGTCGTAGCGATGGATGGCGTCGGAGGCCGGGAGGGTGTCCATGAGACTGCCCCAGATCGGCGGAATGAGATCGACGCCGACGAGGTCCAGGAGGCCGAAGACGCCGGTGCGCGGAATGCCGAGGGCGGTGTTGACCGCATCGGCTTCCTCGATGGTGAGACCGAGCCTGCGGGCCTCGATCGCGCCAGCGGCGAGCCAGTAGCAGCCGATGCGGTTGGCAATGAAGCCGGGCGTGTCTCGGCAATCCACGACCGTCTTGCCAAGCACCGTCTCGCAGGCGTTGCGAATGCGGGCGACCGTCTCGGGGGCGTTGGCCGGAGCGGTGACGAGCTCCAGAAGCCGCATGACGCGTGGCGGGTTGAAAAAGTGGGTGATCATGAAGTGCGCGACGAAGCCGGCGTCGAAACCTTCAACCAACTGGGCAAGCGGGATGGTGGAGGTGTTGGACGACACCACGGCGTCCGGTTTGCGGACTGCGGCGATGCGGCGGTAGAGATCACGCTTGGCGTCCAGCTTCTCGATGATTGCCTCGACGATCCAGTCGGCCTCGGCAAGGAGATGGAGGTCGTCTTCCGTGTTGCCGGCCCGGACGAGCCTGGCGGCGTCGGGGTGCATGAAGCCGCCGACCTTCAGCTGTCGGGCAATGCCGCCCTCGGCTGCCGCGTTGCGGGCCGAGGCATCTCCGGGAATGTCCAGAAGGATCACGGGCACGCCCGCATTCGCGAACTGGGCCGCGATGCCGGAGCCCATGGAGCCTGCGCCGATGACCGCCGCACAGCGGATGCCTGACTTCTCCACGCCGACCGCGCGGAACTGACTTTCTGACGTGTTCATGCCGCCTCCAAACCTGTTGCAAATTCTCTTCCTGCCATTGCGCCGGGTTTCCGGCGCAGGGCCTGTCCTCCCGCAGCTGAAGCTGCGATGCCTTGCCTCGGCGCGTTGCGCCGACGACCGAACGGTTCATCCGGCGCTTGCCGGATGGCGCAGACCGACAGCCCGGCGGGCCACCCGATCGAGCTCCTGACGATATTCATGGATCAGGCGCGCGCAGAGTTCGGCCACTGGCAGCACCTCGTCGATCGCGCCCACGCCCTGGCCTGCCGACCAGATGTTCTTCCACGCCTTGACCTCGTTGTTCATGTCCAGCCTGCGGTGTGCGGGCAGGTTATCCGGATCTAGACCGGCCGCGACGATGCTGGGTCGCAGAAAATTCGCGGGAACTCCGGAAATCGCGGGGGTGTAGACGATGTCGGCTGCCTTCGACCGGACGAGCATGGCCTTGTACTCGTCGCTTGCCAGCGATTCCTTCGTGGCGATGAAGCGGGTGCCTATATAAGCGAGGTCGGCGCCCATGGCTTCGGCGGCGGCCACGTGGCGGCCGTTGGAAATGGAGCCGGAAAGGATGATCGTGCCGGTGAAGAAGGAGCGGATTTCCTCGACCAGGGCGAAGGGACTCATAGTGCCGCCATGACCACCCGCGCCGGCCGAGACGGCGATTATGCCGTCGACGCCGGCCTCGGCGGCCTTCTCGGCGTGCCGCCGGTTGATGACGTCATGGAAGACGAGCCCGCCGTAGGAATGAACGGCATCCACGACATCGCTGACTGCCCCGAGGGAGGTGATGACGAAGGGCACCCTGTGCTTGACCACCATTTCCAGATCCGCATCGAGGCGCGGGTTGGTGCGGTGGACGATGAGGTTGACGCCGAAGGGGGCTGCGCCAGGAAACCCGTCAAGCCGTTCCCGGATCTCCTCCATCCAGGCGACGAAGCCTTCCGTGGTACGCTGGTTGAGCGCAGGAAAGGCGGCTGCCAGGCCGGAGCGGCACGCTTCCACCACGAGGTCCGTGCCGGACGTGAGGAACATGGGCGCCACGATGGCGGGCAGCTTCAGCCTGCCTTCAAATGCTGCCGGTATCGGCATTCTTGGTCCCCTCCATTGCAATCGTGCCGGGTCTGAAGCCCCGAAGAATGGTTTCAACACAGGATTGCGCCACTTCCTCCGCGGACATCGGTCCCGAAGGGTCATACCAGCGCGCGATCCAGTTTAGCGCGCCGGTGGCGACGAAAGTCATGATCCGGGGATCGCCCGGGACGATGGAACCATCGGCGATGCCTTCCTCCACGACGCGGCGGATGGTGGCATCGATCTCGCGCTTGAGGGCACGGAACCGGGCACGGCTTTCCGGCGAAAGCTCGTGGTCGGCTGTGCGGGTGATGCACATGCCGAAATCCTCGGTCATGATGCGGGCATAGCCCAGGAGCAGGGCGCGGAAGCGCTCGTAACCAGTGCCGCCGGTTTCCTCGACGGAGCGGATGATCTCGCGGATGCTGACGAGGCCGCGCCGGACGCATTCAAAAAGAATCTCGTCCTTGTTGCCCAGATAGTAGTAGATGGTGGGCTTGGTGACGTTCATGGAGGCCGCGACGTCGTCGAGGGAGGTGGCATGGAAGCCCTTTTCATTGAACGAGCGGACCGCTGCCTGAAGCAGGGCTTCACGCTTGTCCATGCGTTCCGTTTCACGGTCCCGGCGCGAGGGCCAGGGGGAACGGGTCGGGCGTTCAGTCATGGTCGGCAGGGCCTCGGGACGAATTCTTTATTCCATTGCGTAGGTTATATACTCGTGAGTAAATAACCGCAACGTCGGCGCCGTCGATGTGGAGGAGACGACGATGATCCTGAGCGAAGACCAGAACATGGTGCTGGACATGGCTCGCCGCTTCGCGGAGGAACGGTTGAAGCCGTTTGCGGCGGAGTGGGACAAGACGAAGCATTTCCCGCGCGAGCAGCTTCGTGAGATGGGGGAGCTTGGCCTGATGGGCATGCTGGTGCCGCCGCAATACAACGGGGCGGGCACCGACTACGTCTCCTATGCCCTGGCAATCGAGGAAATCGCGGCGGGCGATGGCGCCGTTTCGACCATCATGAGTGTCCACAACTCGGTGGGCTGCATGCCCATCCTGAAGTTCGGGACGGAGGAACAGAAGGAGCGCTTTCTGAAGCCGCTGGCATCGGGCGAGTGGCTCGGCGCGTTCTGCCTGACGGAGCCGCAGGCGGGATCTGATGCCTCGGCGCTGAAGACGCGGGCCGTCCGGAAGGGCGACCGGTACGTCATTAGCGGCTCGAAGCAATTCATCACGAATGGCCAGAATGCCGATGTGGCGATCGTGTTCGCGGTAACGGACCCGTCCGCCGGCAAGAGGGGAATCAGCGCCTTCATCGTGCCGACGGATTCTCCCGGCTATCGGGTGGTGCGGATCGAGGACAAGCTGGGGCAGAGTCTCTCGGATACCGCGCAGCTTGCTTTCGAGGACCTGGAGGTGCCGGAGGAAAACCGCCTCGGCGAGGAGGGTGAGGGATACCGCATCGCGCTAGCCAACCTGGAGGGCGGGCGGATCGGCATTGCGGCGCAATGCGTGGGCATGGCGCGCGCGGCGCTGGAGGCGGCTTTGGCCTATGCGCAGGAACGGGAGGCCTTCGGGGTGAAGCTGATGGAGCATCAGGCGGTCGCGTTCCGGCTCGCCGACATGGCAACGCAGGTGGAGGCGGCGCGGCAGCTGGTGCTGTATGCGGCGAGCCTCAAGGAGGCGGGGCAGCCCGCGTTGCAGGCAGCCTCCATGGCGAAGCTGTTCGCCTCGGAGATGGCGGAGCGGGTGTGCTCCGACGCCATCCAGGTCCACGGCGGCTATGGCTACATGAAGGACTATCCCGTGGAGCGAATCTACCGCGACGTGCGGGTGTGCCAGATCTACGAGGGAACGAGCGACATTCAGCGGCTGGTGATCGCGCGGGGGCTGGCCGAACGCGGGGTGAGCTAGAGCAAACTCACCACAGGGACCGGCAAGGAAACCGCTGGGCGTCGAAGCCTTGCGGTCTCCAGGGCCGTCGCTCTGAGCCTGGTGAGGGAGATAGATCCGGGTTGTCGGCTTCTCTTCGCCACAGCGGCAACTGCGAAGAGAAGCCCACTGCGACAGGCTCAGCCGCGGATCAGGTTCGAGATTTCTTCGACACGCGCAGCGAGGAGCCGCTGATCGGCGCGGGTCTCGACGTTCAGGCGAAGCAGCGGCTCGGTGTTGGACGAGCGCAGGTTGAAGCGCCAGTCGCCGAAGTCCATGCCGAGGCCGTCGATCGTCTCCAGCTTTGGATTGAATTTCTCGAAATGACTGGCGACACGGTCGAGCACTGCCTTGGCATCGTCGACCTTGAAGTTGATCTCGCCGGAACAGGGGAAGGCCGCAATGCGGGCCTCCAGCACGTCGGCCAGGCGCTCGCCGCTGGCGGACAGTTCCGCCACAACGTCGAGCCAGGCGAGCATACCTGAGTCGCAGTAGCTGAAGTCGCGGAAGTAGTGGTGAGCGCTCATCTCGCCACCGTAGATGGCGTTCTCCTCGCGCATCATCTGCTTGAAATAGGCGTGGCCGGTACGGCAGGGAAGAGCCCGTCCGCCCAGGCTCTCGACGATGTCGATGGTGTTCCAGGTGAGCCGCGGATCGTAGAGGATGGTGCTGCCGGGCTCCTTCTCCAGCATGCGCTTGGCGATCATGCCGACGAGGTAGTAGCCCTCCACGAAGCGGCCCTTGTGGTCGTAGAGGAAGCAGCGGTCGAAGTCGCCGTCCCAGGCGATGGCAAGATCGGCACCGTGCTCGACCACCGCGCGGCTTGCCTTCTCGCGCTTCTCGGGAAGGAGCGGGTTCGGGATGCCGTTGGGCAGGCGCGGGTCGGGCTCGTGGTCGACCTTGATGAAGGTGAAGGGCAGATGCTTCTCAAGGAGGTCGATAATCGGGCCGGCGCAGCCATTGCCGGCATGGCAGACGATCTTGAGCGGCTTCAAGGGAAGGCCGGCGACCTCATTGAGAAGGCGGTCGATGTAGCGGGACCGGTCGGCTTCGTCGAGGAGCGTGCCGCGTCCGGCGTAGCTCGCTGCGACGGTGAACGTGTTGCCGCTGTTGAGAGCGGCCTCGATGGCGTTGAATGCGTTGTCCGGCGTGGCGGCGGCCGCGCCCTTCAGAACCATCTTGATGCCGTTGTAGTCGGCGGGATTGTGGCTGGCAGTGACCATCAGGCCCGCGTCGGCGCCGCTGTCGGCGGTGTGGAAGTAGACTTCCTCGGTGCCGCAGCGGCCGACGGGAATGACGTCCACGCCGCTGTCGAGGAATCCCTGAATCAGTGCATGGGCGAGCGACGGGCTGTCGAGGCGCATGTCGTGGCCGATGACCACGGAGCGAGGGTTGAGAGTTTCTTTGGTCGCCTGTGCAAAACGATAGGCAAACGGAACATTGAGCTCGCGCGGGATTTGTCCGCGCACATCATACGCCTTGAATGGAGCGGCCATACAACACTCTCCTTTGTTGCGAGGCAGGCCATAGATGTAATGTGTCAAAAGAAAGTTGCAGCTTTGGCGAAGGAACGCAACCTGTTCACTGGTTGTAACAGTGCCTGCGACAGAGTGAACGCTGCTTTCTGTTGCTAAACAATCCGCGCGGGCATATTCAGCGCACGTTGACGCTGTAAGGGGTACCAGCATGCAGTTCATTGACCTTGGCGCGCAGCGCGCCCGCATTCAGGATCGACTCGAAAAAGCGTTGGCCAAGGTCCTGAACGAGGGACGATACATCCTTGGCCCGGAAGTCGCGGAGTTCGAGCAGAAGCTGGCGGAATACGTGGGCGTGAAGCACGTGGTTGCGTGCGCCAACGGTACGGATGCGCTTCAGATTCCCTTGATGGCGAACGAGATCGGGCGGGGCGACGCCGTGTTCGTTCCAAGCTTCACGTTTGCCGCGACCGCTGAAGTGGTGGCGCTGGTGGGCGCCACGCCGGTGTTCGTGGATGTCGATCCGGACACCTACAACATGGATGTGACAAGCCTGGAGACGGCGATCGCCGACGTGCGCCGGGACGGACAGCTGACGCCCAAGGCGATCATCCCCGTGGACCTCTTCGGTCAGCCGGCGCGTTTCGACGAAATCAGCGCGATTGCCGTGCGCGAGGGGCTGCTGGTGATCGAGGATGCGGCGCAGTCGATCGGCGGCCGCCGAGACAATACCATGTGCGGCGCGTTCGGGAACGTGGCGGCGACCAGCTTCTATCCCGCCAAGCCGCTCGGCTGCTATGGCGACGGCGGTGCGATGTTTACGAATGACGCCGAGCTTGCCGACGTGTTGCGCTCGGTCGCTTTCCACGGCAAGGGTGCCAGCCAGTACGACAACGTGCGCATCGGCATGAACTCGCGCCTAGACACGATGCAGGCGGCGATCCTGCTCGCCAAGCTCGAGATCCTGCCGGAAGAGATGGAGATGCGCGCCGAGGTCGCCAAGCGCTACAACGAGCTGCTCGGCGACATGGTGAAGGTGCCGGTGCTGCCGGAGAACGTGCGCTCGGCCTGGGCGCAGTATGCGATCGAGACGAAGAACCGCGACCAGGTGCGCTCGCGCCTGCAGCAGGAGGGCATTCCTTCCGTCATCTACTACGAGAAGGCGCTGCACCTGCAGAAGGCCTACGCTGCGTTCCCGCGCGTTTCCTCCGGACTGCCGGTCTCCGAAACGCTGCCCGAACGCATTCTCTGCCTGCCGATGCACCCCTATCTGAAGGCCGAGGACCAGGAGCGCATCGCGAACGCGATCCGCGAGGCGCTGAAGGGCTGAGACGCCGGACATACGGACGTCTTGCCGGCGCGGGGAAGAACTTTTCCCGTTCTTCTCCCCCGGCGAAAAACCAAGGCGAATCCGAGCTTATACTTGGTTCAGGGCTCCTTGAAGAGGAGCCCGTTTCGCATGTTTACTTCCCACATAAGCACTCTGGTCTGGGAAGTTCCTTCACATGCGCTCAGCCCATTCTCACCTCCAGCGCCTGGAGGCGGAATCGATTCATATCATGCGGGAAGTGGCGGCGAATTTCGCCAGGCCCGTCATGCTGTATTCGATCGGCAAGGATTCGTCGGTGCTGCTGCATCTGGCAATGAAGGCCTTCTATCCAGCCAAGCCGCCGTTCCCGATCCTGCACGTCGACACCACCTGGAAATTCCGCGAGATGATCGCGTTCCGCGACCGCATGGCGCGGGAGCTCGGGTTCGACCTGTTGGTGCACGTGAACGAGGAGGGTGTGCGGCAGGGGATCAGTCCGTTTACCCATGGCGCCGGCATCCACACGCATGTGATGAAGACGCTGGCGCTCCGGCAGGCGATGGAGAAGTACGGGTTCGACGCTGCCTTCGGGGGCGCCAGGCGAGACGAGGAAAAGTCCCGGGCGAAGGAACGGATCTTCTCGTTCCGCAACGCAGCCCACGCGTGGGATCCGAAGAACCAGCGCCCGGAGATGTGGAAGATCTACAACACGCGGGTGCAGCCGGGAGAGTCGATCCGTGTCTTTCCTCTCTCCAACTGGACCGAGCTCGACATCTGGCAGTACATCCTGCTCGAAAACATTCCCATTCCATCGCTGTACCTGGCGACGCGCCGGCCGGTCGTGAACCGGGGCGGGCAATGGATCATGGTGGATGACGAGCGCATGCCGATACAGCCCGGCGAGGTGGTGGAGGAGCGGATGGTGCGCTTCCGCACGCTCGGCTGCTACCCGCTCACGGCGGCCATCGAATCCGAGGCCGACACGCTGGAGGAAGTGGTGGCGGAGACGCTGATCGCCCGCTCCTCCGAGCGGCAGGGCCGCCTGATCGACCACGACGAAGCCGGTTCCATGGAAAAGAAGAAGAGGGAAGGGTACTTCTGATGCACGCTGCCGCCGAGGTACTAGAGAGGCCCCAGGTCACCGACGTCCGCGCCTACATCGCCCAGCAGCAGAACAAGAGCCTGCTCAGGTTCATCACCTGCGGGTCGGTGGATGACGGGAAGTCGACGCTTGTCGGGCGGTTGCTCTATGACACGAAGCTGGTGTTCGAGGACCAGCTGGCGGCGCTGCATCACGACTCTCTCCGGCATGGCACGAACGGGAGGGAGCTGGACCTGGCGCTACTGGTGGACGGGCTGGAAGCCGAGCGGGAGCAGGGAATCACGATCGACGTGGCCTACCGGTTCTTCTCGACGGCAAGGCGCAAGTTCATCGTGGCGGACACGCCCGGGCACGCGCAGTACACCCGCAACATGGCGACCGGAGCTTCGACGGCGGACCTCGCGGTGGTGCTGGTGAACGCGAAGGCTGGGCTTCTGCAACAGACACGGCGGCACACGATCATTGCCTCGCTTCTCGGCATCCGGCACATCGTGCTGGCGGTCAACAAGATCGATCTCGTGGATTTCGATCAGAACGTGTTTGAGGGTATCCGCGAGGCTTACGAAGCTTTCGCTGAGGGGCTGGGGTTTGCCACCATCCAGGCCATTCCGATGTCGGCGAAATTCGGCGACAACGTCATCAAGCGGTCGGCGAGCATGGATTGGTATGGGGGGCCGACGCTCATAGAACATCTTGAGTCGGTGGAGATCGAGGAGCCTGCGCGAAGCCAGCCGTTCCGCTTTCCGGTGCAGTATGTGAACCGGCCGAATGCGGACTTCCGCGGGTTCGCCGGAACGATTGCAGCGGGCAGCGTCCGGGTGGGAGACGAGGTGCTGATTCCGAACCCAAGGGCAGCGGCGCGGGTGAGCCGGATCGTTACTTGTGACGGGGATCTCGAAGAAGCGACGCGCGGACAGGCGGTAACGCTGGTGCTCGACCGCGAGGTGGATGTCTCGCGGGGAACGATCCTTTCCTCGCCCGAGCGCAAGCCACATGTGGCCGATCAGCTCACCGCTCAGGTGATCTGGTTTCACGAGGAGCCGCTGGCGGAGGGGCGCATCTTCCTGCTCAGGACCGAGACGGACCAGGTGAGCGCCAAGGTAACCCGGCTCGATCATCGAATTGATATCAACACCTATCAGCCGGTGGAGGCGAAGGCGCTGGAGATGAACGAGGTGGGGGCGTGCGAGTTCTCGTTGCAGGCGCCAATCACCTTCGATGCGTTCGCTGATAACAAGGCGACCGGCTCGTTCATCCTGGTCGACCGGATGACGAATGCGACCGTGGGCGCGGGCATGTTCCTGAAGCCGCTCCGGCGGGCGGCGAATATCCAGTGGCAGAAGCTTGACGTGAACAAGGCGGCGCGGGCCGAGCAGAAGCAGCAGAAGCCGGTGATCCTGTGGTTCACAGGCCTGTCCGGATCCGGCAAGTCGACCATCGCCAATCTGCTCGAACGCAAGCTGCATGCGAGCGGGCAGCACACCTACATCCTCGACGGCGACAATGTGCGGCACGGGCTCAACCGCGACCTCGGCTTCAGCCCTGAGGACCGGATCGAGAACATCCGGCGCGTGGCGGAGGTGGCCAAGCTGATGGCGGATGCCGGGCTCATTGTGCTGGTGTCGCTGATCTCACCCTACCGTGCGGAGCGGGCGATGGCGCGGCAGCTCGCGGACACGGACGAGTTCGTCGAGATCTTCGTGGACACGCCGCTCGAGGAGTGCATCGCGCGGGACCCGAAGGGGCTCTATGCGCGGGCGCTAAAGGCGGAGATCAGGAATTTCACGGGGATCGATGCGCCATATGAGGCGCCGGAGACGCCGGATGTTCATCTGAAGACGATGGGACGCACGCCGGAAGACCTTGTCGCGGAACTCGAAAACTGGTTGAGAGAACACGGTTATTGCTGATTGCGGGAAAGCGCTTGTCCGTTTTCCCATGGAGAGCGGGATGGGAGACGACAGGCAGCTCAAGGGATTGGACGGAGACCTGCTCCCGCTGTTCGAGAGGCTCGCGATCGAGGCCGGGCACGTGATCATGCGCCACTACGAGCAGGGCTTTTCGGTCGAGCACAAGGCTGACGACTCTCCCGTGACGGCCGCCGACAGGGATGCCGAGGCGGTGATCCTGGACGGCCTGCGGGCTCAGGGGCTGGCCCTTCCCTGCGTGGCTGAGGAAAGCGTGTCGCGCGGAGTGATTCCCGCCTGCGGCGACGCCTTCCTGCTCATCGACCCGCTGGACGGAACGCGGGAATTCGTGAACCGGCGGCCGGATTTCACGGTCAACATCGCGCTTGTTCGGGGAGGAGCACCGGTGCTGGGCGTCATTTATGCGCCGGCGCGCAACCTGCTCTTCCGCGGCGGGGCGGATGGTGCGTTCGAGGTCGAGGTGAAGGGGCGCGACATCGCGGGGCGGAAGCGCATCCAGGCGCGGGCCCGAAGGGCGGACGAGCCGCCGGTGATCCTCGCAAGCCTCTCGCACCGGACACCGGAGACGGACGCCTATATCGCCCGCTTTCCGGGCGCACGGGTGACCTCGATAGGCTCATCGCTGAAGTTCTGCCTGATCGCCCGCGGAGAAGCGGATCTCTATCCCAGGTTCGGGCCGACCATGCAGTGGGACACGGCGGCGGGAGACGCGATCCTGCGCGCGGCGGGCGGGATGACGCGGGACGTGGCGGGCAATCCGCTCGTCTATGGTCCGCGGGAGGACAGCGGTTTTCTCAATCCTTCCTTCGTAGCCGAGGGAGCAGGTTTCACGGCGTGAGTTCGTGGCGCCAGGGCGGGTTGGCTCCGTGCCGCGAGACGGTGACGGCGGCCGCCTTCGACGCGAAGGAAAGGGCTGCCGCAAGGGTTTCTTCCGACAGGTTCCGGACACGGTCCTTGGTGAGCTCGCCCCGCTCGTGGAGGGCGGCGAGAAAGCCGGCGTTGAAGGTATCGCCCGCGCCGATGGTATCGGCAACGGTGACGGGGATGGCCGGGACAGACAGGCTGCCGCCATTCCAGAAGGCAGTGGTGCCGCGCGCGCCGGAGGTGAGAAGCACCAGGCTTGCGCCAGCGGACAGGATAGAGGCGATGGCCCGGTCCTGCGGCTCTCCCGGTGCGATCCAGTCGAGATCCTCGTCGGAAATCTTCACGATGTCGGCAATTTCGAACAGGCGATGGATGCGGGCGCGATGGCGCTCTTCATCGTGAATGAAGGCGGGGCGGATGTTGGGGTCAAGCATGATCACCCGATGGGACGCCTCTCGCCGCATGAGCGTCTCGTAGACGCTTCCGCAGGGCTCGGCCACCAGGCTGATGCCGCCTGAGAGCAGGGCCCGGACCGCATCGTTCGGCGGAGGCAGATCATCGGCCGAGAGCATCCGGCCGGCGGTGTTCTCGTCGTAGAAGAAGTAAGTGGCCTGACCGTCACGCAAATCCACGAAAGCGAGGGTGGTGGGGCGGCCGGAGATCACGGCGGGCGAGAGATCGACGCGGCTCTCGCGGAGCCTTTCCCGCAGGAGCGAACCGAAGGGATCGGAGGACAGACCGGAGAAGAAGGATACCGGAACGCCCAGGCGGCCGAGCGCGATGGCACTGTTGAAGGCCGCGCCGCCCGGGACGGGACGCAGGACGGGTTCACCACCAGCGGTTGCCGGCAGCATGTCGATCAGGGCTTCTCCGCAGCAAAGGATCATGATTCCCCTCAGGATGCAGGTTTGCCCTCAGTCTAGGCAGAAGGCATCGGAGGGGCCAGACCGATGAAAGGGGAAGACTGGTGACCGGCCGAGCGCAGGCTCCCCAGTGAAGAAAAGTGAAGCAGTCACGACAGGGTGGCGGGGGAGTTTCAGGGCTTCGTCTGCTCCAGTGCCGAACGTGCTCGGCGGAAGTCATCAATGGTGAGTTCGCGCCAGCCGTCCGGACCGAACTTCATCGAGAATACGGGCCGGTCACCCCGGGTAGCATGGAAAAGCTCGCCGAGTTCGGCGAAGGGGCGCAGGGCATCGCGCAACAGCTCGAGCTGTTCCGACAGGCTGAGCCGTGGCGGGCCGTCACCGGCGAGCATGTTCTCCGACTGGAACAGTCGAGGGCGCGTGAGGAACGGCTTGTCGATCACGATAATTTCGGGATCAACCGGCTCCGCTGCCCCTCTTTCCTGTGATGTTTCCATGCCGTTTCCATGTCTGTGCCGCAATGAGAGAACATACGGCAGGACGGCTCTTAGATGCACATAACGAGCACTTCCCATCAGGACGGTTAGTGCAACTTCGTGGGCTCCCAATCATGGTGCATTCAGGTTAACAGCGCGATCAGGGAGGCGAGTGTCACATAACTTCAAGCAAGTTGACAATCACCTCGCCTGGAAAAACATACATGAGCCAGAGACGATCAATCTGACGAATTGCTGAAATCTCCGCGTGATGAGGCTTCGCATGACCAATTTGCAGACCGATCCAAAACTGCTGGAGGCCTTAGAGAAAGCGGTCCAGGAGCCTGTGACGGCTGAAACCATTCGAAAGCAGAGGG
>Ga0207866_1000115_pt1 | contig 129205 bp, 144 predicted proteins | sample HigsolmetaAR203D_FD_184835 | JGI IMG/M metagenome (GOLD analysis project Ga0207866, IMG submission 184835) | Ionic liquid and high solid enriched microbial communities from the Joint BioEnergy Institute, USA - AR20-3-D (SPAdes) (version 2) ...
TTACTCACCCGTCCGCCGCTAACCTGTCTGGAGCAAGCTCCATACAGGTCCGCTCGACTTGCATGTATTAGGCACGCCGCCAGCGTTCGTCCTGAGCCAGGATCAAACTCTCCAATAAAGTTGAGTTGAATCGTTAGCTTTCAAAGAAAAGAATTGCTAGGCTCGTTCAACGCGTTCGCTGTTCAGTTTTCAAGGAGCATTTTTCAACAACTTCTTCATTATATCAAGTTGCCTAGTCGTTGTCAACAAGTTTTTTCGCATCGTCATTCGCGTTACCTTGTCAAACAGCGACTTTGTTAATCTACCACATTCTATCATGAATGACAAGTGGTATTTTTTGTTTTGGTGCATCCCTTCGCTTCAGAAGAGAACGGAAAGTAATATACCACCAAACCTGCTCGCGTGCAAGTGAAAAAAATGGAAAAACCGCCCGGCACTTCCCGGACGGTTTTTCTGGTCTCTAGTCGCGAGCACGCATATGCGGGAATAGCAGCACATCGCGAATGGACGGCGAGTTGGTCAGCAGCATCACCAGACGGTCAATGCCGATACCCAATCCCCCGGTTGGCGGCATGCCGTACTCCAGCGCTTCGATGAAGTCCTCGTCCATTTCGTGCGCTTCGTCGTTTCCGGCCGCCTTCTCCAGCAGTTGAGCCTCAAAACGTTCGCGCTGGTCGATCGGATCGTTCAATTCGGTAAACGCGTTGGCGTGTTCACGGGCCACGATAAACAGCTCAAAGCGATCCGTAAAGCGCGGGTCCTGCTCGTTTTTCTTGGCCAACGGGGAAATTGCCACCGGATGACCATAGACAAACGTAGGCTGAATCAGCTTGTCCTCTACTTTTTGTTCAAAGAACTCGTTGACCACGTGGCCAAAGGTATGATGCGGCTCCACGGCCACTCCATGTTCCTTGGCGAGCGCACGCGCTTCGTCGTCGCTCATTTCCTTCCAGAAGTCTACCCCGACGTGTTCCTTGATCAGGTCGACCATGTGCACGCGGCGCCACTTCGGCGTCAGGTCCACCTCATGACCCTGGTAGTGAATCTTGGTGGTCCCCAGCACCTCCTGGGCGATGTGTGCGATCATCTCTTCGGTCAGCTTCATGATGTCTTCAAAATCGGCATACGCCTGATACAGCTCAATCATCGTGAACTCGGGATTGTGGCGGGTGGAAATCCCCTCGTTGCGGTAAACGCGGCCAATTTCGTACACCTTTTCCAGACCGCCGACGATCAACCGCTTCAGGTGAAGCTCGATGGCGATCCGCATGTACAGCTGCATGTCCAGTGCGTTGTGGTGCGTGATGAACGGACGGGCTGCTGCACCGCCGGCGATGGCGTGAAGAGTGGGCGTCTCCACTTCGAGGAACCCGAGGTTGTCCAAATACCGGCGCATCGAAGTCAAGATGCGGCTGCGCGTGATGAATGTATCGCGCACTTCCGGATTGACAATCAGATCCACGTAGCGTTTGCGATAGCGGGTCTCAATATCTTTCAGACCGTGATACTTTTCTGGCAGCGGGCGAAGCGACTTGGTCAGAAAGGTAAGCTCCTTTACCTTGACGCTCAGTTCGCCCGTCTTGGTTTTAAATACAACGCCGTTGACCCCGATCAAATCACCGATGTCGCACAGCTCAAACACCTTGTAGGATTCTTCGCCCACTGTGTCCAGCCGCACGTAGATTTGGATCTGGCCGGAACGGTCCAGCAATTGGGCAAAGCTGGCCTTGCCCATCTCCCGTTTGGCCATCAGACGGCCAGCTATCGTGACGACATGTCCTTCCGCTTCCAGCTCTTCCTTGGTTTTGCCGCCGAAACGGTTGACGATGTCGGCTGCGTGATGGGTTTGTTCAAATTTTTTGCCGAACGGATCAATGCCCCATTCGCGCAGTTGGTTCATCTTGTCGTGACGCACTTGCAGCAACTCGTGAAGGCTTTCCTGTTGCTGTTCTGCTTGCTGCAGGTCTTGCTCGTTGTTCATTCCTATGTTCACTCCTCGAAAAAAATCAATCGGAAAACGGGCGTGCGGAAAATAGCGATACGGCGTACCCTTTTTCTAAGGTACGCCTTGTGGTACTGAATTACAAGTTAATGTCGAGAATCTCATATTGAATGGTGCCGGCCGGCACCTGTACGTCGACGATCGCTCCTTTGGCCTTGCCCAGCAGTGCCTGGCCCACCGGGGATTCGTTGGAGATCTTGTTGTTCATCGGATCGGATTCGGCGGACCCGACGATGGTGTATTCGACGATGTCGCCAAACTCCAGGTCTTTCAGTTTGACGGTGGAACCGACGCTCACCACTCCGGTATCCACATCTTCGTTGGTGATGATGCGGGCGTTGCGCAGCATTTTTTCCAGCGTGAGAATGCGCCCTTCGATAAAGGCCTGCTCGTTTTTCGCCTCTTCGTACTCAGAGTTCTCGCTGATATCGCCATAGCTGATCGCTTCCTTGATCCGCGCCGCTACCTCTTTGCGTTTAACCGTTTTCAAATCCTCCAGCTCTTGTTCCAGTTTCGCCAAACCTTCTGGTGTAAGAATTACTTCTTTTTCCGACATGGTTCAATTCCCCCGTTTACAGATAATTCCTTCGCACCTGGTAAAGTACAAAGAATTATATGTAGATGTTCTATACAATATACAGTTCGATCGTGCATGACATAAGGCTTCATAGGGAAAGCTGCCAGGGTGAACTGGCAGCTTGAGTCCTGATAATACGGTGTATTATAGGATATGAAGGAACCCTTGTCAATGTCTGGGATGTTACGAGCTGACGGCTTCATCCGGCACCAAAACGTCTGCTTCGTCGAGATCGTCGGCGTGGTTTTCCACCCATTCGACGTAGTCCAACAGGATGCGGCGCAGCTCTTCCTCCGTCTCCACGGCATTGATCAGGTTTTTGGCATGGGTGGCCCCTTTCAGCCCTTTCAGATACCAGGCTGCGTGCTTGCGCATCTCCAGGATGCCGACGCGCGGCCCCTTCAAGGCGATCAGCCGCTGAGCGTGCAGCAGGCAAATCTCCACTTTTTCGCGGGCTGTCGGCTCCGGCGGCAGCACCCCTTTGGTCAGGTACTGAACAGTGCGGTACAGCATCCACGGGTTGCCCAAAGCGGCTCGGCCGATCATCACGCCGTCACAGCCGGTCATGTCCAGCATGCGGCGCGCGTCTTCCGGCGTCGCGACGTCGCCGTTGCCAATCACGGGAATGGAGACCGCTTCCTTGACGCGGCGAATCCAGTTCCAATCAGCCTTGCCCTTGTACATCTGCACGCGGGTGCGACCGTGGACGGCAATCGCCTGGGCACCGGCACGCTCCACCGCCTGGGCGTTTTCAATCGCGTACAGATGCTCGTCATCCCAGCCCAGACGCATTTTGACCGTAACCGGTTTGTCCACGACATCGACAACGGCCGAAACGACTTCGTATATCTTGTTCGGGTCCAGCAGCAGCCGGGCGCCGGCATCACAATTCACGATCTTGGGAACGGGACAGCCCATGTTAATGTCGATGATGTCCGCGTTGGTGTTCTTGTCAACATACTTCGCCGCTTCGACCAGCGTTTCCTTGTCTCCGCCAAAAATCTGCAGGCTCAACGGCTTTTCCCGTTCGTCAACAAACAGCATATCCATCGTCTTCTTGTTGCCGTGCACGATTCCCTTGTCGCTGACCATTTCGGCACAGACCAAACCGGTGCCAAACTCCTTGGCGATCAAGCGGAAAGCGGGATTGCACACCCCTGCCATCGGCGCAAGAACGACGTTGTTTTTCAACTCGATGTTACCGATTTTCATTTATACACAACCTCCTTTTCCCGCAAGGTACAAGTGACCTCTGCGCTGATACATGCGCGGGCGGGCGATGCGGAGAGCGTCTGACCCAGCTGAAAGGTCATTTACTATTTATAGCACATAATTCTTCGTAGTCCACCTGTAAAGTGCTGGCGATTTTGCGCAGCACCGGTTCGGTCGGCGTGCGGGTGCCCCTCTCCAGTGAACCGACAAACGACAGGGACACGCCCATCTTGTCAGCCAGGGTCTGCTGCGTGTACCCCTTCAACTTCCGGAATGACCGTATGCGATTGCCCAATCGATTGTTCCCCACTTTCGTACCCCCTTGTCATCCTGCGGCAACAACCGGAGAAGGTCATCGACGGTCCGGCCGAATACGGGAAGCGGTCCTCCCTCCCAGACGTCACGAAGCGGAATCAGAACAAATGCCCGATCAGCCATCTCCGGATGGGGAATGACCAGGTGTTCCTGCCTCACCGCTTGGCCGCCGTACAGCAGCACGTCGATGTCGATCGTGCGCGGCCCCCAGCGGACGGTGCGCACACGTCCCAGTTCCTGTTCCACTGCCAGCGCTTCCTCCAGCAGTTTTTCCGGGGACAGATCCGTTTCCACCGCGATCGCCATGTTCAGGAACGCGTCCTGCTCCACGTACCCGACCGGATCGGTTTCATACACGGATGAGATCCGCTCGACGCGGATGCCCTTCCGTTCGTTTAGCTTTTGCACTGCCTGCCGTAAGTTGTCCGCCCGGTCCCCCAAGTTGGAACCAAGGGCGAGATACGACCGTACCGTCATACGTTCATGTCCTCTCTTCTGCGCGTCATCTCGATGGCAACCGAGTCGTATTGGCCGTTGATGGGCGGGTTGGGTTTCGTCACCTTCACCGTCACTTCCGCGATCGGGAATGACTGCAACAGTTGGCCGGCAATGCGGGCCGTCAACGCTTCCACCAGGTTGTATCGCTCTGTTTCGACGATTTTTCGAACACAATCAAAGATATCGGCGTAATTGACCGTATCGTTTAGATCGTCGCTGGCTCCGGCGCGGGACAAGTCCAACGCCAGCACCAGATCCACGTAAAAACGCTGCCCGAGCTGGGCCTCTGCTTCGAAAACGCCGTGATAGCCGTAAAATGACATGCGGTTAAAGTAGATTTTATCCAACAGGGAGGCCTCCCTTGCACATCGCGTCCATCATTGTGACGACCCGCTTCATTTCCTTGACGTCGTGCACCCGGACGATGTGGCAGCCCTTCGCTACGCCCAGGGCGACGGTGGCAGCCGTACCCTCCATTCGGTCATGCACCGGCAGGTCGAGCACCTTGCCAATCATCGATTTGCGCGACGTGCCGAGCAGCACCGGATAGCCGAGCGCGACCAGATCGTCCAGGCGGCGCATCGCCTCCAAATTTTGGTCCAGCGTTTTGGCAAACCCGATCCCCGGATCGAGGATGATCTGCTCGTCGCGGACACCAGCCTCCCGCGCGATGCGGACCGATTCCCGCAGATCGCGCACCATGTCGCAAAAGAAGCGGGAGTAGGCCATGTCTTCCCGGTTGTGCATCAAAATGATCGGAGCATCGTAGCGCGCGGCAACCTGGGCGATTCGCCGGTCCCGTTTGGCTCCCCAGACGTCGTTGATGATGTGGGCGCCGGCTTTGATTGCCTGCTCCGCCACTTCAGACTTGTAGGTGTCAATGGACAGCGGGACCTGCACTTCCTCCACCAGCGCGCGGATGACCGGCATGACGCGCTCCAACTCTTCCTCCAGTCCTACTTCCACAGCACCGGGGCGCGTCGACTCTCCGCCGATGTCAATGATGTCCGCTCCCGCTTCCACCATCGCGCGGGCCCGGGCAACCGCCTGATCCAGGTCCACGTACCGGCCGCCGTCGGAAAAGGAGTCGGGCGTCACATTCAAAATCCCCATCACCAGGGTCCGCTGTCCCAACGGCAGCACATAACGGCCGCAGACCAGTCCCCGTCGCTGCCGAAGCTGCCGACGCATGGTCAATAGCTCCAACACTTCCTGTGCCGCTTCCAGCAGGCTTCCTTCCTGATCCGGCAGCCGGTGCAGCAAGCCCTCCAGCTGACCTTGTGTCGCCTGGATCAGAATGTCGGCCACTCCGGACGAAGCCGGATTGTCGAGGACGACTGCATCGCCTCCGCACGCCTGTACGCTTGTCCGCAGCAGTCGTGCAGCTGCCGGCGACAGACGTTCCAGGTGGATCAACAGCGGTTCTCCCGCTACGGCCAGCCGCTCCAGGTCGGACTCGCACACGTTTCGGTCAGACAGTTCCGTCGCCAGTCCGGCCCGGCTCCGGCCGTGTATCACAAATGGATTGTGCTTCATCTGCCTAGCTCCCCTTCAGTTGTCAATGACAAGGTGGCATGTTGATTGATAGCATACCATACTTACCTACCGGACGCTACCGATTCGCGGTAGGCGCGGCGCAAAGCACGGGTGTATTCCCCGTACGAAGCCGGCACCGGTCGGCCGTCGATTGTGCTCACCGGCACGACCTCCTGCACCGAGTTGGTGACAAACACTTCGTCCGCCTGCACCAGCGCATCCGGCCGGTACCATCCCTCTTGGGCGGGGATGCCGAGCTTTTGCGCCAGTTTCAGCACATGGCGCCGGGTCACGCCGTCGAGAATGCCTGTGTCCGTGGAAGGCGTGTACAAGTGGCCGTTGGTCACCCAAAACAGGTTGCTGACGATGCCCTCTGCCACATAGCCTTCCCGTGTCAAAAACAACCCTTCCACGTCCGGCTGTGCTCCCAATTCCAGACGGGCCAGCGCGTTGTTTATATAGTTGTGCGATTTGAACCGCTGATGACCCTCCGCCGTCTGGCGCGGTACGGACAGCGTTTGCAGTTTCTTGGGCCGGGGCGGTTCCGTCAGGGGCGGCACTTCTTTTGCAAAGATGAAGAGCGACGGCCTCACATACTCATCCGACGCCAGGCCGACTCCCTCCGGCCCGGCTGTCACGCTGAGCCGCACATACGCGTCGGCCAGCCCGTTGGCATCCGCCGTCCGCAGGATCGCGTCAGCCAATTCCTCCGCCGTCCACGGCGCTTTGATGCGCAGCGCCAACAGCCCCGAACTGAGCCGGGCGTAATGGTCGTCCCACAGAAAGAGGCGGCGCTGGTAGACGCGCACCGTTTCAAACAGGCCAATTCCGTACAGGAAACCGTGATCCAGGACGGACACCGACGCCTGTTCCGCAGGCATGATTGTTCCGTTTACGTAGATATGCATTTCGCGCTCGCTCCCGACAATCGGTATTCGAGTTCATCATACCACATTACGTCCTGCCTCAGCGCTCTTTCCGCGCACCGTGTACGGTGCATCATCGGGGATGGCGACATGGTAATCCCTACAAAAAAAAGGCAGTACGCACGGGACGCACCGCCTTTTTCTGCCGGATGGCTGTTGATTGGCTTCAACGCTTCTCCCCGTTTTTTACGGAGACATCCAGCCCTTGTATTTTCTTTTCCTCGTCGTCGTTGGTCAGTTCCCTGGCCGCCAACTTGAACTCCGTCAACGTCCGGCCAAAGGCGCGGCCGATCTCCGGCAGCTTGCTCGGTCCAAAGATGACCAGGGCGATAATCAGAATCAAGATAAGCCCGGGGATACCAATGCTGGATAACATGTCAGGCTACACTCCCTCGCAGATTAAAAGCCGGTGATGGCAATGACGCCAGGCAGAGCTACCGAGCTGCCGCCTTTCGGCCAGTGGCTGGTCGGCCGGTCGTAGGACGTCAGGTTTTCCCCCGGATGCTGCACGGACAGGAACAACGTCTTTTCGTCCGGGGTAAACCACGGGCCGGTCATCTCCGCGCCGACCGGTGCAGATGCAAACTGCACCGCTTCCCCTTTGTGGTCTCCGGAGGTCGGGATCAAGTAGACGCCGTTGTTGCCGAATGGCGTGTAGATGCCGCTGTTCATGGACGATGACGAAATGTCGGTCACCACCCAGAGGTTGCCTGCGCTGTCAAACGCCATGTTGTCCGGTGCCGCAAACCCGCTCTGCGGACCGCCGGCGGCAAAGATTTCAAAGGTAAATGCGGTGCCGGCATGATTGCCGTCCTGTTCAAACAGGCGGACGATCTGGCCGTAGAAGTTGCCGTGCTTTGCGTTGTTCGTCATGGCGATAAAAACGCTGCCGTCGATCGGATGCACCTCGACGTCTTCCGGCCGGTCCATCGGGGTGGCCCCTACGGCTTTGGCCGCATCGCGGCAGTTGACCAACACGTCGGCCTGGGAGGAAAACAGCGGTTTGCCCGCGCTGTCGGTCGCCTGCTGCAGCACCTCGTTGGAGGCATAGTCCAGCGCAATCCAGGCGCCCTTGCCGAAGTTGGCCACGTACAGCGTACCTTCTTCCAGCAGCTTGGAGTTTTGTTTGCCCGCTTTCGGGTCGTATTTGCCTTTGGAGACGTATTTGTACACGTACTGGTCGTTGGCGTCGTCACCCATGTAGACGACCAGCTGTCCCGTCGGCGCGATCACCATGGCCGTATTTTCATGGGAAAAACGGCCCAGGGCGGTATGCTTTTTCGGCGTGGATGCCGGATCAAACGGATCCACCTCCACCACCCATCCGTAGTGGCGGCTGTCCGGCAACTTGCAGTCGTTCACCACGTCCTGGAAGTTTTCTTCGCAGGAGAGGATGGTGTTCCACAGCGTCACACCGCCGGAGCAGTTTGCAAACGTGCCGGTCACTTCCTTGGCGATGGACGCGGCCGGGCCGGTCAACACGTGTTTGGTCAAACCGCTGACGCGGCGACCGTAGGCGGAGTCGCTGACCAGCTTCCACCTGCCGTTTTCCTTTTTCACTTCGATCACCGACCCGCCCAGCGCATACAGGTACTTCCGGATTTGCTCCGCCGTTCGCCGGTTCTGTTTTGGATCGGCGTTAAGCGCGTCATAGCCGGTGACGTAGTATTCCAGTTCGCCCAGATACTCGTGATTTACCCACAGGAGGCCGTGGTCCGACCTGCCGTCAATCGGGAGGAAACAGGTGAAGTCAGCGTTGAAGCCAAACGTGTCGCCTGCCTTGTTGATTCTGTCACCGTAGACAGCCACGACGTCGTATCGAAATCCTTCGGGCAGCACTACATCGTCCTTGGTGGTTGGCCGGATCGGTTTGAACTTTGGGGAAAACTTGTGCTTTTTCGCCTCCAGCCCCAACAGGTGGTCGGCCGTTTTTCCGGAGAGCGATTCACCCGCTGCCAGCGCCGGTATGCCGGTCGCCAGAGAAGCCAGCGCTGCCGCACCAGCGCCGAGATATGTCAAAAACTGTCGACGGTTCACGTCCATTGCACATTCGCTCCTTTACGTTACACATCTGTTACGTCGATTGTACAAGCGAATCGTCGACATTCGGTTAATTCCGGATAAATGTTGTGTTAATCTTTGGTCTATTGAATAAAAAAGCGCCCGAGTGCATCGAGCGCTTTCACATTATCGTTATCCTGCTGCTTGTTTCGCATACGTATCCAGGAAGTTTTGCAGTAGCTGTTTGCCGTACTGGGTAATGATCGATTCGGGGTGAAACTGCACGCCTTCGATCGGGTAATGGCGATGGCGCACGGCCATGATCTCCCCTTCCTCCGTACGCGCGGTCACTTCCAGCACGTCGGGCAGGCTCGCCTCCTCCAAAATCAGCGAGTGGTAGCGCGCCGCCGTAAATGGAGAGGGAATGCCGCGAAAAATCGTCTGGCCGTCGTGATACACCTCGGACGTCTTGCCATGCATCAGCCGCTCGGCACGCACCACCTTGCCGCCGAACACCTGACCGATCGACTGATGGCCCAGACATACGCCCAGCATCGGAATTTTGCCGGCGAAATAACGGATGGCCTCCATGCTGATGCCCGCCTCATTGGGCGTGCACGGCCCCGGCGAAATCATCAGGTAGTCCGGCGCGAGGCGCTCAATCTCCTCCAGCGTAATCTTGTCGTTGCGGACGACCCGCAGCTCCTCGCCCAGCTCCCCCACGTACTGCACCAGGTTGTAGGTAAAGGAATCGTAGTTGTCAATCATCAAAATCATACGCTCAACTCCTCTCGACTCGCCTTTCTCTGCTCACTCAACTCCAATGCTTTCCACAACGCTTCCGCCTTTTTCAGCGACTCGACATACTCTGCCTCGGGACGGGAGTCGATGACGATGCCCGCCCCCGCCTGCACGTGGGCCATGCCGTCCTTGACCACCATGGTGCGGATGGCGATGTTGACTTCCACGTCGCCATTAAACCCGAACCAGCCAATCGACCCGGTGTAGACACCCCGTTTGACCGGTTCCAGCTCCTCGATGATCTCCATCGTCCGCACTTTGGGCGCACCGGTGATCGTCCCGCCGGGAAATGCAGCCGCGACCGCGTCAAACGCGTCTTTCCCCTCCGCCAACTCTCCTTCCACATGGGAGACGATATGCATGACGTGGGAGTACTTTTCCACTACCATGAACTCGCTCACCCGCACGCTGCCGTACCGGCATACACGGCCGAGGTCGTTGCGCTCCAGATCGACCAGCATGACGTGTTCCGCCCGCTCTTTTTCGTTCTCCACCAGTTCGCGCACCAGTGCCTCGTCTTCCGCGTCGTTTCTTCCCCGCGGGCGCGTGCCGGCGATCGGCCGTGTGCTGACTGCGCCGCCCTTTACCTTGATGAGCAGCTCCGGCGAACCGCTGACCAGTTGAAACTCGGGGAAGTGCAGGTAGCCCATGTACGGCGACGGGTTTAGCTTGCGCAGCACGCTGTAGACGTCGGCTGGCATCACCCGCATCGGCTTGCTCTGCCGCACCGAGAGGTTCACCTGAAACACGTCCCCTTGGGCAATGTACGCCTGCACGCGGCGCACCGCCTCTTCAAACTGTTCCTGGCCAAATGACACCTGGGCCGGGGTGGCCGACTCCAGCGGCCGCTTGCGCAGCGCGTCCCAGTCGGTATCGTCCGCCTGTGCGTCCCGGGTCAGGGATGTAAGCTCTCGGGCCCGCTGTGACAGGCACTCCGCCGCGTCGCGGTACGAATCTTCCGTCAATCCGCTCGTCGGCAGGTGCGTCAGGCAGTAACATTCCCGCGTCGCATGATCAAAGACAAGAAGGTCTTGCACTATCATAACATACAGGTCGGGCAGCCGTAAGTCGTCTGCAGCGATCTGCGGCAGGGTCGGTTCAAAAAAACGGTTCATGTCGTAACTAAGGTATCCCAATGCGCCGCCGCAAAAGTCGGGCAGACCCGGCACAACCGGTGTCCGGTAGCGGGCCAGCAGCTCACGAAGCGCAAACAGCGGGTTTTCCCCTGTTATCCGTTCAGTTTGGCCGTCAGCGAACGTGACCGTGGTTTGCAGGTCCTTGCTCTGCATCACCGCGACGGGCTGCCAGGTGAGATAGGTAAAGCGGCCGGCTCGTCCGCTCTCCAAGAGCGCCGCTCCCTCCAGTGAGGGCTGCAGGGCATTGAGCAGTTCCCACGGGTCCAGGTTCTCCGGCCAGGCGAGGCGTACAGCAAGCGGGACGTACGGATACTCGCCAGCATACTTCTCGATGTCGGTAAAGGATGGCAGGATCAAATCAATTCACGCTCCGTCATTCTGCTTTCTCGCCTCCAGCATATCACATTCACCGGGGATGTTTCGCGGTTACTTTTTGGCTGCGCGGAACGAATCGCATGAAATAAAGAACGCCGGCCGCAAGCCGACGTTTCATTTGGTCCAACGCTTCTTTCCGTCTTATTCTTCAAACTGATACAGCGGGGTGGACAGGTAGCGTTCACCGTTGCTCGGAATGACCGCCACTACTTTTTTGCCCCGACCCAGCTTCTGCGCCACCTTCAGCGCGGCAAAAATAGCCGCACCGGAAGAAATGCCGCCGAGAATCCCCTCGTTGCGGGCAACGCGTCGTGCCGTTTCGAAGGCTTCCTCGTTTTCTACCTTGATGATCTCGTCATACACATTGGTGTCCAGAATCGCCGGTACAAAGCCGGCTCCGATGCCCTGAATCTTGTGCGGGCCCGGTTTTCCGCCGGACAAAACGGGCGAGGCGGCCGGTTCCACGGCGACAATGTGGACATGGGGGTAATGTTCACGCAGCAGTTGACCAACGCCTGTGATCGTCCCGCCGGTGCCGACACCGGAAATAAACGCGTCGATCCCGCCGATTTCTTTTGCCTGCTCCAAGAGTTCCCGACCGGTCGTCTCCCGATGCACTTTCGGGTTGGCCGGGTTGTTGAACTGCTGCGGCATGAAATAGGAAGGATTTTCTTTCACCAGCTCTTCCGCCTTGCGAATGGCGCCGCCCATGCCTTCGCTGCCCGGTGTCAGCACCAGCTCTGCTCCGTAGGCGCGCAGCAGATTGCGCCGCTCAATGCTCATCGTCTCCGGCATGACCAGGATGGCGCGGTATCCTTTGGCTGCTGCCACCATGGCCAAGCCGATCCCGGTGTTGCCGCTCGTCGGTTCGATAATCGTGTCTCCCGGTTTCAGTTTGCCTTCCGCCTCAGCAGCTTCGATCATCGCCAGAGCAATCCGGTCCTTGACGCTGCTGCCCGGATTGAAAAACTCCAGTTTCAGGTAAATGTCGGCCATATCAGCGCTGACGACGCGATTCAGCTTCACCAGCGGCGTATACCCGATCAGGTCCGTAATGGAATTGGCGACACGCATCGTGTCAATCCCCCTTTTTATAACCTAGTAAAATGCTAGGTTTTATTGGCATAATTATAACAAGGTGTGCCTAGGCCGGTCAATGAGGCATTTGCCCAGATATCTGGGCGCCGACCGCCTTGCGCAATCGTTCCAAAACGATCGCCACCGGGTAAAGGCGGTCGACGAGCGGTACCCTGGTTTACATCTCCTGCATGATCTCTTCCAGCGCCGCTTTATCGTAGTGGTAGCGCTCGTTGCAGAAGTGACAGTGGACCTCTGCTTCGCCCTTTTCTTCAATCAGGGCCGTCATTTCCTCTTTGCCCAGGCTGACCAACGCCTGGCTCACCTTTTCCGGCGAACAGGTGCAGCGAAACTGAATGTCGGTCCGGCTGAGAATTTTCGGCTCGTCCAACACGCGCTCCAGAATCTGTTCCGGCGTCAGACCTTCCCCGATCATCCGGGATACCTGCGGGAGCTGCCCCAGCCGTTCTTCGATCCGGCTCACTACCTCGTCCGGCGTACCCGGCAGGAGCTGCAGAATAAACCCGCCGGCGGCCAGCACGGAGCGATCTTCCGGATTGACCAGCACACCCACGCCGACCGCAGACGGGGTTTGCTCCGAAGTGACAAAGTAGTAGGTGAAATCCTCGCCAATTTCACCGGAGACAATCGGCGAACTGCCCCTGTACGGCTCCTTCATTCCCAGGTCTTTGACCACGTACAGAAACCCGTCGGTGCCGACCGCGCGAGCCACATCCAGTTTGCCCTTGTCGTTCAGTTCAAAGTGAACGTGCGGGTTGGTCACGTAAGCGATGCCTTCCCCGTGGGCGTTGGCCTCGGCGATAATCTGCCCAATGGGCCCGCCCCCTTTTACTTTGACGGAAAGCCGCTCATCTCCTTTCAGCATGGCCCCCATCATCAACGTGACGGTCAACGTCCGCCCTGCGGCCGCCGTCGCCGTGTTCCACATGTCGTGGCGGCGTCTCATTTCTTCAACAATGCCGGTCGTCCGGGCGGCAAATGCGCGCACATGCCCGTTATACCCGGTCGCCCGTATCAAATAATCGCTCATGCAGCGATCCTCCTTTTGCCATGACGTCTGCAAGAAGTAGTGTACCACAAGAAAACCGATGCCGCTCAAGCCAAGCGTGCAGCGCGGCGCATGGACAGATTTCCGACTCATCCGGGCGGTATCCATCACTTTGTCACACACTTTGAAGCAGCAGTTTGGCCAGTAATCGCCCCCAATCACAACAAGCCGGACAAGTCGTGTCTGCAAAAAAAATCCCCTCGTCAACGGAGGGGGATGCGTATTCTTTATTATGAAGTGTTGTCACGTCAGGTATTCTTTGAGCACGCGGGAACACTTTTGCTTGCGCAGCCGATCAATGGTGGTCGCCTCGATCTGACGGATGCGCTCTCGAGTGAGGCCAAACATCCTGCCCACTTCCTCCAGCGTGTAAACATGGTCGTCGTACAGGCCGTAGCGCATGGCGATAATCTCCTGGGCGCGCGGGCTAAGACGTTCCAGCGCGGCTCGCATTTGAACGCGCAGATCGATCTTCTCAATCCAGTCTTCCAACGACGCTTCTCCGTCATCTACGATCTCCGCATAGCTCAGGCATTCGTCATCATGTTCAAATGAGTTGGGTTCGTCGTCCAGTTCAGCATCAATCGATTCCATTTTGAGCATCAGCGCATACTCAATTGCTTCTACTTTTTCTACGGGAATGTCCAACCAGTCGGCAATCTCCTGCCGATCCGGCGTGCGGTTCAGCAGGTGGGCCAGGTGAGTCACCTGCTTTTGATAGTGCCGAATCTGCTCATGCATGTGGACGGGAATGCGGATGAGCGCACCTTTATCGTTAATCGCGCGGGTGATCGCCTGTGAAATCCACCAGTGGGAATAATGGTAGAGACGGACACCTCGGTTCACATCAAACTTGTCAATGGCAGTAAACAGGCCGATAGTTCCTTCCTGGATCAAGTCCATAAACGGCATGCCCTTTTGTAAATGGCGCAGGGCTGTGCTGACCACATAGCGCAAATAGGCCCGCACCAGCGTCTCCCGGGCGCTCAAATCCCCGTCACGCTGATAGCGAACCAGGCAGTCCAGCTCTTCCTCTTTGTCCAACATGGGTGTTGCAGCGACGCTTTCCAGAAACAGCAGGGTTGACGTGTCGGACCGCAACGAGCGGGGCACGGTAATACCCAACTGCTTTTCGACTTCCCGCCAGCGACGGGGAGTAGACTGGAAAGTGGAGGTACTCACAGTCATATGCAACCCTCACTTCTCTGGAATGGATATTCACGTTGAGGTACAAGCCAGTTGTTCTCGGATGCGTTATTGTATGCGTATTTCGACAAAGCCTGGGCAATTCCTCCCTGTTTACAGAATATTAATGTTAGTATTAGCAAATAGTTGATGGAAGCGCTGACATTTTTAGGTATTTTGCTTTACACAAAAAGCATCCCGAAACAACGGGATGCTTGGAGAAAAACGTCGAAAATTCGCGATATCTCCAGCCGGCATTACCGCTTTAGCTCCTCGACGCTGACGACGGGAAAGGCGTGAGCGGGCAGTAACGGCAGAAACGGACGCTCGTCCACGTACGCAACGACCACATGAGAGGGGCCTACCATTGTCTTCGGAGCAAGCCGGAGTTCCTCCCCGCGCTGGGTCACCACCACAATCTGCAGATGACCGCCAGACGGACGCTCTGCGCCGGTTATTGCCTGCTCCAGGTGCAGAGCAGCTCCGTCGTACCGCAGCCGGAGCTGCAGATCCTTACGCCAGGAACGAAAGTCGACGTAATGGCGCACAAACCGCAGCGGATCGGTAGTGACGCTGTCGGCGGCCGGCAGGTAGCTGCTGCCTTCCCGGCGATAGCCGCCATTCTCCCGCATGCGCTGGTCAAAGCGGAGCAGCGCCTCTTCCTCGACCAGATCAATGACGCCCTCTGTCTTCAACACTGGCTCGACTGCAAAGGTAGCGTGATGGTTGGCCAGTTCCAGCAAGGTTTTCACTTCCATCTTTTTCTGCATGGCAATGTCGGCGTCGACGACAAACAACCCCACCAGCAGAAATAACAGCAGAGCCGAAATGGACAGTACATTGATGCCCGTAAGCCTCCCCTCCCTTTTCAAACCGTTCGGGCAGCTATTTCCCATGGGCACCGCCATTCGACTGGGCAAACAGCTTTATTCGCAACCTGGTTTATAAATCGTAATCCATGATATTGATCGTCCCGTACCGCTCCACCCGCATCGTTTCGCTGTCTACAGGAAGCAGTTGAGTCAGGCGCGGATAGGGGATTTCCACCTGCAGTAAAAATTCATCTTCGTGACTCCACAATACCGGATCGGCCGCCCGCGTTCTGACGATGCTGACGGACAGCTCTGAGTCATGCAGGAAAAACGATTTTTCCGACAGTTCCCGCGAGACAAAGGAACGGACATCAGCCAATACTTCTGCATCGCTGCCGCCCCCGTGATTGCTGACGTATTTGGCGGCGGCAGCGCTCACCTCCAGCAATTCGTTATGCGTCTGCACCACGGTATGAACCTGCAGGATACCCAGCGGGACCAAAAGAAGCACCATCACATTGAGAAGAACCGCCACAACCTGTCCCATCAGCCCGTCCCAAACCGCGTCACGTTTTCCAACAGGTCCCCGAAAAACCGCGTGCAGGCCGAAAGGAGGTTGTCGGGGCCGCTCAACAGCAGGTGAACAGTTATCGGCAGGACGATCACCATCAAGGCAAGCACAGCAATGAGTTTGTTCACACTACCACCCCGGATCAAAGTATTCGGAGGGACGACTGCCCGTAAACAAGAACGCGGCATTGCCTTCCGCAAACTGATTCAGCCATTGGGCGACACGGGACGGCCGGACGGTGAGGGTAAGCGTGACCATTTCGTTTCGCTCCTTCAAGGCCCGCTGCTGCTCCGTTTGAGGCCAGCTCCCCGCAAACACGTCTCCCGTCACATCCCAGCCCAGCTCCGCCATCTTTTGCCGGTAGTAATCGGCAAGGGCCGGATCGAGATAGCCGATATCCTGCATGTCATCCAGCACATCAGCGAAAATGCTGCGTGCGATCGCTCGTTCCATGGTGTACATGTGGCTGGCCGCAACGGCGGAAAACAGCACAATCATGACAGACAGGCAGATGAGAAATACCTTTGTCTTGACCATCTAAGCCGGTCAGCGATCGTTCAATGAAAGCTGAACGTCGCTGCCCTGTACACCCTTTCCTGTTGGGTTTGATACAACTGTTTTGAGGGATCGCTCCCCCATATAAACGCGCATAGACTGCCAACCATGACCAGGATGATGAGAAACGCCTGCAGATTGAGCATCAGTTGCTGGAGTACGGAGTGCCGTCCTGCATTTCGAACTGCACCCGTTCGCTTCTGGTGTCGTATTTGAGCGAGCGGACCGAATTGTTGATGCGTTCCGCCGATTGGTTGGCTGATGGGCTGAGCTCGTTTCCGTAGGAACTGACGCCGATGCCAAGCACCATGACACACGCCAGGAAGATAAAAAACATTTTGGACATACGAAACACTCTCCTTACATGATTTGATCAGGTTGACAAACTGCCGAAAACATGAGCGGGGGAACCGGTTTGTCCTAAGGGATGGCCTGGTCTATCCAATGAACCGCCCTGTCGCGCAAACCGCCCTCATGTACAATCGAGCCGTTTACCTTTGACAGACTGGATACGATAATGCCCAGTGTCAATACAATGCAGATGAGAATGGAAAAGAGCTTAGTCATGTTGCTGCCCCTACCTTACGTCAAGTATTTGTCGAGAATCTCAGCAAGCAACTTGTACCAGGGAAACATGGCTACCAACAATCCGATGTAGAAAGCCGGGTAAACGATCACGCTGTAGCCAATCCCCAGCGATTTGATCTGCTTGCGGTGACGATACATGCGTCGATGATCGACCGCCCACTCCAACCGCTGCATGGTGACAGCCATCTGCCCCTCGCTTAGGTGCTCGATCGTCCTTATGCTGGACACGAGCATGACCGCGTCGTCCACACCAAGCCTGCGCTTAAACGTCTCCAGTGCTTCCTCGCGGTCCTTGTTCCACTCTGACAACGTTGGCAGGTACTCCTTCAGCTTGCGCGTAGGCCGTGCTGCCTTGACCATCGCATTGTATATGGGCACCTGGTTTTCCAGCAGATTTACGTATCGGTTGACGAAGCGGGCGATATCGGTGCTGAGTACTTCCTCGCGGTACCCCGCCCACATCTTTAAGCCGACGTACGGCAGCATAAAACTGATCGCAGACGCCACAATCAGGGAAAGCAGCGGAAAAGACTCGCCTGCGCTCAGCATCCCCCACAACAGAATCAGCACACAAACGGCACTCCCGCTGGCAAGCTGCAGGAACACCCACTCCGGTTTTCCCCAACCAAACGGCCGGCCTGCTCGCGCCAGCAGTTTTTCCCACGCGCCGTCTTCCTCGGCGTTGACCGCCTTTTCCCACAAGCGGCGCCACTGCCCGGTGACAAACAGCCTGGGGCGGCGCATCGACGCCACCTGCTTGCCGATGGCAAACACGGCCACAAACACGAACAGGGACCCCAGCGTCAGGCAGACATACATGAGCAACAAGCGCATCAGCGATACCTCCGTCCCCAGATGAACGCTAATAAAATGGAAAGAGCCCAGACCGTTACCGCGAGCGACAGTATGGCCTGTCCGTCAGCGGTAAAGAAATACAGGCGGTATGAATCTTTCAGCAGGCTCTGGTTGTAAGGAATCAGACAGATGCAGATCAGGATGACCAGAATCAAGCTGACCCAGATCGCGTAAATCTCAGAGTTCCTTTCCTCTTTTTCGTCTTGTTGAATAAACATTTCGTTGGTCAATCGATTCAGTGCGCTCTGAATGTCCTCCGTCTCGCCTTCCAGACCGCTGGCGGCATACATGGCAAAATCGTGGGCCCACGGGTGATTAATCCGCTCGGCGAAGATCTCCACCGCCCGGACGGGATTTCCTCCGTCCGACAGATGGTTGTTGAGCAGCAGCAAATCGGGCAGCAGCTCTTTCGGACATTCTTCCACCATATCTCGAAACGTCAGGATAATGTTTTTCCGGCTGCTGTAATAACGTGCAAACAGGTCGACAAAGCGGCAAAACGCGCCAATTTTCTTGTTGATGCGCACCGTATAGCGGGCGTACAGCAGCAGAGTCGGCAGCAATACCAAGAGCACAAACAGGGACAGGGATACGACGATATTGCCAAGCAGGATGCCGGAAACAAACCCTGCAGCTCCCCCAATCAGCGACAGCAGAATATGGGCTTCCGGCGTACCGCCAGCGATCCCGCACCATTTTTCGTACCTCTCGTATATGATGCGGTTTGTTTTGTGGCGCAGCATCCTCTCTCGCCACACGGCCACCGTCTTGGGAAAGAAGACGTTGGGAGCGGACCAGGTACGGTACAAATGAAGTCCGAGCAGCCAGAACCCGGCAAACAGGCAGACAGACATGGGAATAAACAGCAGGTGTTTCATAGCATCCTTCCCATATCGATGAGACGTAACTCCTTTAAGACAGCCAGATCAGCCCTGCCCACGTGGCACATGTATTCCACCAAATGTTCGTCCAGCTTCTTCCCGGTCCATTCATAAGCACCTGTCTGCCTGTTGCGAAAGACAAGCGGCACGGACTCAACCCGGTTCATCACGTCGTTCCATTCGCTGACATGTATGGCGTCGATATAGCGGTGTCCATTATTCCGATAGGTCAGTGAATTGACGAAATTGACTGCCCGACTGATCCTCTCCTGGGTCAGTTCAATGCTCCGTCCGCCATATTGATAAACGAGGTCGGTCAAGTCTTGCAGTGCCTTGTGTGGAAATCGTTCATGCATGGCGGCGATCGTAGCGTCTGTTCCCCGCACGCCGGCGTTGACAAAGTGATACGCTTCGATCGGCTCCCGTATCTCCCCGATCAGAATCGTGTTGGCGGTGGTCCGGTACATGTCCTTGAAGCAGCTTTCCAATTCGATGCCGATCTCTTCCACGTTTTGCAGTTCGATCACCTCGCCCGGCCAAACATCACCAAATCTCATTTCATGTTCACTTTCAAAAATCGTGACGTACTCGGTTTGAGGGTCTTTCAGTTTTAACATGCAGAGCATCAGCGTTGTCTTGCCCGCTGCCATCGGTCCGATCACCAGGACGTTGCTTCTGCCGTACACCTGCTGCTCCAGCAAAAGCTGCACCCTTTCGTCAAACGTGGGCAGCGGCTGCATTCGCAATTGGTCCAGCGAAAACGAAGGCGTGGTAAAGCGGCGCACAATGATGGTCGGCACCCGGGAATAGGGAAAGGTGAACATGGTCAGCCTGGCTTTCAACGAATCGAGATACCCGCTCAAGCGCGGCTTTTTTTCGTGAAAGGTCAGGCCGGCGGCATTGGTCAGCTTTTGCTGAAGCGTCTCCACCTCCGTCCAAGTGGGTGTGTACGGCAGGCTCTTTTTTTGCCCCTGCTCGATGTACGCCACTGGTCGACCTGCTGACACCCGTACCTCCTCCACCCATGGCGACAAATGCAGGACGGCATCCAGAATTCCCCACCCGTACGTGGCAAACAACAGCCCTTCGTATCCGTTGACATGCGGCAGAATTTCCTCGGTTACCGGCCGCTTCAGCACTTCTTCAAAGTAATGCTGCAAACGCAGGATGACATGGTTGTGGCTGTTCCGGTCGCCCATCTCCGCGAGGGTCAATATCCGCTGCATCTCCATCTTCTCCTCGGGAGTGGTGCCAAAGTGGTTCAGGTAGTCGCGGGCTGCTTGCTTGAGGTCTTCCACATCCTTGAGCTGCGATGCGTTCCATTGTCGGATAGCGGTTTTCATCGGCAAACCACAGCTCCTTCGTCCGCATGTACCGCATCCACCATCGCCTGCAGGCTGGTGACGTACGGCTTGGGCGGAAAGATTTCTTCCACCAGCACGCTGTGACTGCGGTGCGATTGAATCAGCCGGGCATTGGAAATGCGCGGCACCACTCCATATACGGAGATTCCTTCACCGATGCGGTACGTCTGCCCCTTGTCCAGATGACTGAGCATCACCTGATACTTCACCCCCCGCTCTGCCCAGGCATGAATCCACGCCTTTGCGTTCTCGATGCCAAACGGATCAGCCCGCACAAAAAACAGATTGCGGTCGGACGCGTAAATCAACCGGTGCAAGGCCTCCGTCTCCGGAAAGCAGTATCCCCAGTCGATGTAGATGTAATCGAACTGCTGGCGCAGGGCCGTGAGCAAATTGGAGATCTCTCCGCTTTTCCAGTTGCATGTGGCGCTGGCATAGTAGAGGTTGGGCAAGTGGCTGATCTGTTTGCAGCCTCGCTCCCACTTGCGGACCAGCGCTGTGCGCATTTCCAGCAGGTCTGGCCGAAACAACGCCAGATGATGCTGCTGCAGCTTGAAAAAACGGGTCAAATCCGGCTTTTGCGCGTTCATGTCAAGAACGACGATGCGCTTGTCGGGATTGCGCTTTGCCAGCAGAATCGGATAATTGATGCAAAACGTGGTGATGCCTGAGGAACCGTAGCTCATCAAAGTGTAGACAATGCCGTCGCCCTTTGCGGCGGGCAGTTCCTCGTTTTGCTGCGTAACGCCCAGTATCAGCGCGATTTTTTCCCGGATCTCCTCCTGGTTGAGAGTGGCCGGAAGGATGTACAATCCGGCTGGATCGATTTTCTCCATGACTGTTGCGATCAGGGATTCATCCTTGTACAAAGGCACGATGATGACGGGCACACCCTCCGGGAGAACCTCCTGCACACGCGGCAGCCACTCCCAGACCGGTTCGTCAAACATTTCGGAAAACAGCACCGCTGCTTCCGGTCGGTACAGTTTGGCGAGGCGAAAATACTCTTCGGCCGACTCTGCAACCAGCGACTCGCATTCCGTCGGCAGGTAGGTTTTGACCAGTGATTTCATCGGAAAACATACAAGGGTTCTCATGGGGTCCGATCCTCCGCATCGGAAATTTGACCAATCTGAATGGTCCCGTACATCATGGCTTCGCTCAATGCGACATACTGCTGATCGGAAAGGTTGAAGCCGATATAAGCCGTCAAGGCGGTCGGCTGCGCACGGTAGTCGCGGTAACGCTTTTCCCCGTTCAAGAGCGGTTTTTCCCGGGAGCCGTTAAACACAGCATCCATGTGATCGGGGCCTGGAAGCATGCTTGGCTTCAGCGTGTATATCTCCGTACCGTTGCTGTCCTTCACCGTTGCCAACCGGCTTTCAAACAGCAGGTCGGCCGTCGCGTTCGTCTTGCGAAAATGCGTCGGTTCGGGCAAATGCTCCAGCTCCGTCGGCGGCTTGTACTTTACCCAAATCTTGACGCGGTCCCCTTTTCGCAGCTCGGTGATGGGTTCGATAGACGTCAGCGGAAATTCGTAGCGAGCCTCCCCCTTTTCCGGCAGCAGTTGCGTATCGGTCAGCTTCTGTTTCAGCACTTGTTCCCCGGCGTAGATCGTCTGGGAACTGCGTTTTCCCAATACGCTCTCCAGCGATTGAAAAGACCCGGGCAAAATCTCGTCCACTTCTTCCTGAACCAGCACCACGTCCTCTCGCGTGATCGGTTCAAAGGGGTCGATCTGTTTTCCTTCGGCCACCTTTACCACCGGCGCAAACAGCCGTTCAATGGCCAGCGCGTCGATATACCGGGTCGCCGCGTAAAAGCAGGAACCGGCCAAGAGAAACGAGAGCAAACTGATGAGCAGCAGCGTCTGCTTTTTCATAACATCCTTCCCTTTTCCGAGTGTAGCAGCGGTAGGAACCGATGTTCCTCCTCCGTGTACAGCTCCAGCAAGAGGCTGGCTTTTGCTTGGGCAGCCGCCGTTTTCTCGCTGTCGATCAGGGGAATGACCGCGTCAATGCCTGGAGCAAAACGTTCGCTGTTCCAGAGCGAGATGGTTCCTTCCACCTTTTTCATGATGGCGGAGCGGCTCAGATATTCGTTCCATTTGTTTGCGATCAGCCTGATTTTTTTGCCGTGTTTCTCCCACCACGAGGGCGTTTCTTCTGTCAGAAACAAACGGGTAAACCTGGCCAGGTCGGAATCGAACACGACCCAGATTTCGTCAGCCAGATCCATTACCCGGACGGCCTGTTCTTCTTTCCAGCGCGAAGACAAATCGATGACGACCGTGGCGCTCTCTTTGGTCATTCTCAGCAGCCAGTCCGCCGTGTCGGTCGGAGTTGATGATTCATTCGACAAAGGGGTATCCACCAAGATGCGCAAGTGATTGGATTGCATGAGGAGCACGGATGCGGATGAGTTCTTGAAGCGATGATGCGCTCTGCGTTCGCAGTCGAGCGCGAAGTAATAATAGGAAGCGGTACCGGGCAGTTCGCACAGCGTGACGGAAACTCCGCTGCCGGCCAGCAAAAACGACGCGTTGGCCGCCAGGAAACTGGCGCCGGCCTGGGCGTACAACCCGGTTACGGCGATACAGCGGCGCACCGCTGCAGGTTGTTCTTCCGTCAAAGAGGCTGACAGTTTGTCCTTTAATGACTGCCACAATCGCTCTTCTTCCCGGGATCGGGCGTATTCCCTCTTCTCCAGTTCGCGGAACTGGGTGACGAAGCGGTTTACCTGCTGAAACATCGCTTACCCCGCCTGCGAACCCTTCTGATTCTCTTTCGTCAGCAGGTACTTTTTAAATTTTTCCACCATTTCCTTCATGGTCAGCGACTTGCGGTGATAGTAGTAGATTTTTCGGAGCCGTTCGCGCTCCTGCGGGGTGAGCTCCTGCTTTACCTGGCTGACCATGTCCTGCAGCAGGGCCAGTTCCACGTTGTTTGGCCTGCCTTTTCGCGGAGGGTTGGCAAAAAGCTGCTGCTGCTTCTTGTCAAACGCATTGGGATACTCCACCAGCCACATGTCCACCAATGATTCGATGTCATCGTACGTGCGAATCCCGAGCTTCATCAGGTATTTGAAGTAGGCGGGCAGCGTCCGTTCGCGGGCCTGTCCCATCTGCCAGCGCTTGATAAATCCCGTCGGCGTCGTCAACAGTTTGGTCACGTCCCGAATCAGTGCGCTGCGATTTTCCGACTTGTATTGCACAATCGCCTCCTTGACGAGCGAGAACAAAATGTCGTGGTAGTTGGCATCATCTGATCGGCTGCCGTACTGGAGCAGATACCAGTCTTCCACCGCCTGGTCAAAGTCTTTGCGGCATGTGGTTAACCGGAGCTGGTCTAGGTGTTCGTAAAAGCGATCCAGTCCGTAGCGGGCAACGAACTCTTCCTGGTAACTGCCGAACACGTACGCGATGAACACTTCTTTCAACTCTTCCAGTGAAATCAGGCAATTCGTTTGTTCGTAGCAGCGTTCGACCAATTCGATTGCGCTATTCACAATCACTTCAAATTACCCCCAATATTTACAAATTTATACATTTATAGACATTTTGCTACATCTCTCGCGCTTCGTCAAATTATTTTTCCATATCGGAAAAATGGGGGATGATCCGCCTCGCACGCACCCGTGCAAGGCGAATCCCGAGAGGTCTACTCCACGTAAAAGTAGAGTTCCTCTCCCGTCGCGAGCAGAAGAGCGATTCTTCCCCCGCGCTCCATGACGGTTGGAGCACTCTCCATCGTCACTGCCCCGTCATTGAGTACAACTCTGCTTCCAAATCGGTGCACAGACTCGATCTGGAAGAAACCCTGCGGCATGCGGTCCAGCGACAGATGCCTGCCGGGTTTGTGCTTTTGGTAGCGGACTCGCCTGCCCAAAAGCAGCTCCACGTTTGCGGAGCATTTGTGGTGAGCTTCTACTGTTGCCATGCGCAACGCCTCCTTTTCTCACCAACATACGGCCGTTTCATGTGCTTATAAGCCTATGAAACTACCTTTACCGTATGAAAAGACAGCGCATGAACGCAAATAAATTTTACGGTTCGTTCCACAATTCAGGATCGGCCAGTTCGGGATACATGTCGGTGATCATGTCGAAAGGGGAGAAATACAGGGTATCGACCAGGATTTTCAGCTTGTACTTTCTCAGCAGGCTGTATGCCTGCTCCGTCTTTCCGAAGATGCGGGGAAGCTGCCGCAGGTCCTGCAGCTTCATCAGTTCGCGGCACATGTAGTCAAAGCAGATTTTGGCCCGTTCCTCCCCCTTGACACTCTGAAAGTACAGCGGTGGAAAGTGGCGGCGGACGCCCGCCAGCACTTCCCGGTACACCCACAGCACCTTTTGTTTTTCCGTCATTCGCGGAAGGTACGGATACGCGTATTCGACCATGTAGTAGACGTCCTGCGGCTTCGCCTCGATCGGCGGCTCGATGTACTCGCGGACCAGATGCAGTTTCAGTTCCTTGACGTCCTTGATGCTCATCTCCTTCCGCGCCTGCTCCGGTGTCCATTTTTTTACCTGTTCGATCGCGTACCGCAAGACAAGCTGCACTTTTTGCTTGCGGTATTGTGCATCTTCAAATTCGTACGGCGAAAAGCGCTTCTGTTCTCCGTTGAGAATACGCTTGTACCGTTCGACAATTCTTGACGGCACTGCTCCTCACTCCTGTCCCATTTCTGGAATATATTGTTACGTTACCATGCAGAAATAGGACAAAAACAACAGTTCACCCGCGCTTATCTGGTTCAAAAATCATAGATGCCCGACTGGGACGTTCTGTCCATCCCGGCTTCGACCTCCTGCCACAGGAGGGGAAGTTGGCTGAAAACCTCCACGCGTACGTGATAAATGCCCTGCCGGTACAAATGTTTTTGCTCTCCCTTTTGATGAATGATCACTGCTTCATCCGCCCGCCGTTTGATGGCCGGACTGTTCAGGCGCCACAGAATCTCCGCCTCCTCCCTCGCGCCGCGAACGATGTCGGCCTTGTTCCGCCTCGCTTCCCTCGTCGTGGCAAACAGATACGTCCGCTTGCTGCCCTCATCGTCGATGTACACCCACTTTCCTGCAGCCCGCGCCCCTTTGGACACGATGTCAGCCGTCTGCTGCGCCTGCATGCTCAACAATCCCGCCTGGCCTGTGAGCAGCAGCAGCGATACCAGTCCGCCCAGACAGAGGAGAAAAAAGAGCGCGGTCAACGTGATGGACCCGCGCTCATCAACCAATCGCTCGCTTATCCCGCGCAAGCGCATCAACTTCCTTCCTCCGCGTTTTCGATCATTACGTGGTAGCTTTCCGTCACTTCCTGCGGCGTGCCGGATGCCAGCAGGCGAAATGCGATCGTCGCCTTCGCCTCGACGTGATTTCCTTTTTTCCACGTCCCGCCCGTAAGCGACAGCCGCACCTCCCCCCACGTCATGCCAATGCCCTGCTCCAGCTCCGCCTCGCCCCGTTCCCTGGCGTGGTACTGCGCCAATCCGTAATTGGGCTGCACGGCGGCGATCCGCCCGGCCTCATAGGCGGCCTCCAGCGCTTTTTGCCGGTTGTAGAGAATGGTAAACTGGTCAAACGTAAATACAAACAGTATCCAGACGAGCGGAAATACCAGTACAAACTCCAAGAGCTGGCTGCCACGCTCGTCCCATACGAAACGGCTCCAACGTTTTTTCATCTGCTTACCTCCAGGCCGGCTGCAGCAAATAAGCGGCCAGCAGGAAAACCGCATAGGGAAAAACAAGGGCGGATTCTGCACGACCAGGCAGCCACAACTGCCGATGCGCGATCCAGCCCACCGCCAGTCCGTGCAGATTGAAGCGCAGCCGCCGCCACGTCTTCGGACGGCAGCAGACTACTGCCAGGCACAGCAGCAGCGAGTGCAAAAACAGCGGATACACCTCCGCCCAACTGGTCCAGGCGCCGACTGCCATCAGCAGCTTCTGGTCGCCCATCCCCATGCCTCGCACCGCGACCGGCCCGACCGTCAGCAAAAACGCCCCCAGCAATCCGCCCAACGCCAGCCATCCCGCTCCGCTCTGCCACTGATAAAGCAGACCAGCGGCCATTGCGGGCATGGTCAACCTGTTCGGCACCTTGCGGCAGCGCCAGTCAGTCCACGCAGCGGCCGCCAGCAGGGCGAACAAGACCGCCTCTTTCATTTGCTGAGCTTTTCCTCCAGTTCCTTCAACTTGGCGTCCTCCGCTTCCCCCAGGGTAGCCAGCGTGGGGATGATCAGGATCAGGATGACGGCGATGATAATGACCATCTCCACAATCGTGACGCCATCCTCCTCCCGGGCAAATCTGCGCACGTATTCGCGAACGAACGACATACAATCCCTCCTTTGCGGTGTGTATTATCACTCTGACAAAAGACAGCGGGCACCGCAAAAAAAAATTACAGCCGCGCGCCAATGCCCATGAATGCTGGCCCCATGACCAGGTACAGCAAAGGGACGCCCATCATCACGATTACAAACGGCAGCAGCCGGACGCTCAGCCGATTCATGTGGGCGGAAACCGCATCTTCCTGCTGGCGGACCTGCTCCTCCACCAGGACGGCCAGCATGGGAGCCACGCTGACGCCTTTGCTGATCGCCTCGTTGATCTCCAAGGCGATGGCCGTCAGCGTATCCACCTCCCAGCGAAAGGCCAGTTCCTCCAGGGCCTTGCGCCAACTGCCGCAGCGCTTCTCTTCCACTTCCAGCCTGGCAAGTTCGCGTCCCAGCCTCCCGTCAAAGCGGCGGGCCGCCTGTTTGACCGCTGCCTGTATCGGCATGCCCGCCTCGACAAGCGCCTGCACAATGCTAAAAAAGACCGGCACCTGTTCCGCCATTTCCGCCTTCGCCCGCTTGTCCGCCCATTCCAGGAGCAGGGTGGGCAGCAAAAACGCCAGGACGGCCCCCAGCATCGGCCAGGCAGCCAGCATACTCCACTCCCGCCCGCTGTACAGCCGGGCAGCCAGCTGCAAGGCCGCTCCCAGCAAGACGGCACCGCCCACTGCCTTGGCCAGGGCCACTTCCGTCACCGTGATCGGGGAGCGCAGCCGGTAGAGCATGTCCGCCGTTTTCTTTCGGTCCACGCCCGTCCATCGGCATAAACAATCCAGCCACCGCTCGCGCCGCTCCAACAGGCGTACGATCGTCCAGGAGGACCGCCGACGGCGAAACGATTCCGCCAAATGGGCCTGCCGCTCCCGCTCCAGCCGCCCAAACAAATCTCCCTCATCCGCAGCCGTCTTTTCCAGGCAGGCCGGCAGCCCAAACAAGAGCACGGCCACCCCGGCCAGCGCGCTGATCAACAACACATGGTCATCCTCCTTTGTGAATGCCTTTGCGGGCGAGGTGGCGAATCACTTCCCCGCCAATCAGAATGGAGAGCAGCGCGCCCAGAATGGACAGGCGTCCTTGAATCGTTGCCGTCAGCGGATCAAAATGGTGCGGATTATTTACGTACAAGGCGGTGACAAAGACAAACGGCATGACGCTCAGCACGTTGACCTGTGCCACGATCTGCGCCGTCGCCGCCCTCTGCCTGCGCAGCGATTGGCGGCGCCTGAGGATGGTGGCCGCCGCCAGATCAAGCGTTCTGGCCATGTCTCCGCCCATTTCCCGCTGAATCTGCACGATGGTCGACAAGTAACGGACATCTGGCGAGCCCGTCCGCCGGTAAAAGGCAGCCATCACCTGTTCCAGCGGCACCTGCGCCCGCAGCAGCTCCACCACCCGGCGGTATTCGTCCGTGACGGTCTTGTTCACGTACGGACTGGCCGCCACTTCTTCAAATGCGTGCAGGTAGGACGGAGAGGTGCGAAGCGAGCTGGCCATCAGGCGAATCGCCTTTACGTTATCCTCTTCAAACCGGTCTTTGCGCCTCGCTCCCAATACGCTGACCAGCCGCTCCGCAAACAGAATGCCGGCAGGCAGGGCGGGCAGCGCCAGCCACCAGGAACGCAAAATCTGCCCGCTCACTCCGTATGCAGCCAGTCCGAACAGGCAGACCAGCGCCACGTACTGATGGACCTCCATTCCTGAACCCGACCGCTGCAGCCGCTCATCCAACCGGTCCCACACGCTCTTTCGCTCCTTTTGAAGCTGTTCGACGATTGCGTGCCTGCCTGCCGATCCCCCCTGCAAGAAACGGCGGGGAAGCAGCAGCAGGACGATTCCCGTGCCTGCCCCGGCGGCAATCACCATCCCGATATCGACCATGATTTGTCCCTCCTACATTGGGATGGGCGTCGGAAAAAAGACTTGTTCCGCCTCTTCCGGCCGCAATCCCTTTTCCAGCCAGCGCCGCACCAGTTTCTCCGGCTTGTAGCCGGTCCATCTGAACTGTCCCACCACTTTGCCGTCCCGTATCCCTGTCGGTTCGTACACGTAGATGTCCTGCAAATATACGCGTTCTGCGATCACCTGCCGTACGTTGCAGGCCCGCCGGATCAGCTCCTCGTGCGACTGACCGGTTCCCACCACTTCGGTGATCGCCACCACTTTGCGGCTGCCGTCCTCCTCGAACCGCTTGACCTGCACAATCAGGTCGAGCGCCGAACCGATCATCAAGTTGCGCTCCAACGAACTGTACGTCTCATCCGCTTTGCCGAACAGGATGGGCAGGGTGGAATCAACCAGCGCACGCGGCGAATTGGCGTGGGCCGTGCTCCAGCTTCCCGGGTGGTCGGTATTCATCGCCCACAGCATGTCGACAATCTCCCCTCCACGCACCTCGCCGACGATAATCACGTCCGGCCTTTTGCGCAGCGAAAGACGGACACAATCCCGGATGGAAAACCCGCCTTTTCCCTCATGGTTGGGCGGTTTGGCCAGAAAGCGGCGGACGAACGGATGCTGCAGTTTCAGTTCCAGCACGTCCTCGATCGTGATGATGCTCAAGTGGTGCGGCACGTATTGCGAGATCAGATTGAGCAGATGGGTCTTGCCCGACCCCGTCCCGCCACTGACCAGCCCGGATGCGCGGGACAAGCCGACCGCCCACTGCAAAAAGCGAAGCATCGGCTCGCAGATCGAACCGTAGGCCAAATAGTCCGCCTCTGTCAGCAAATCGCGGTGTTTGCGGATCGTCAGCATGTGGCCGTCCGGCGAAATGGAGCGGTGGGCTGCCGCGATGCGTGAGCCGTCTGGAAGCTGGGTATTTAATTCCGCCCTGGTTTCGTTAAACTCCCGACCCATCGAGGCGGCGATCTGCTCCAGCAGGCGGAGCATCTCCTCCTCGTCCCGGAACACGGGAACATCCGGCACTTCCAACCTTCCCGTGCTCTTGCGCTCCACCACCAGGCGGTCGTAGCGGTGAAACAGGATTTCCGTGATGTCCGGGTCCTCCAGCAACGGGTCCAAGGGGCCCCAGCCAATCAGCGAGCGCAGCAGCCGCTCCACCTCGACTTCCAAATGCGCGGAGGCAAGCGACGTGCTGGTCTCCAGCAGCAGGCGGATATCGCGGGACAGTTCCTCCAGATACGCCGGCTGATGCTTTTCCTCCCACAGCCGCTTTCCGTGTTTCTCCACAATTTGCGTCCGGACGGCCGCCTCTGTCTCCGCCGGTATCCGCTTGTCGCCGACCGGCTGCGGCATGTGCATCCGCTCGTTTAGCGTCTGCGGCGCGCGCGACGTTTCCCGCACATGGGATCGCAGGTCAAACCGCTCCCGTCCTGCCGTTTGAATCCCCAGCAGCGTTTTTCGGTCAAAATTCATCACGTTTCCCTCCTTACCGCCACAGCCATTTCAACAAGGCGGGCCGCTCTTTCGCTTTTCCCTTGACGCTGTCGTTTTTGGCTGAATCCAGCGGCAGCAGGATGCTGCCGAGCGCTTCGATCGCCTCTTTTGCCGCGCTTCTGCCGGGATGAAGCACCATGGGCGTCCCGGTGTTGATCGACTTTTTCACTTCCGCATCATCCGGAATCGGGTGGATCTTTTTGCTCGGATGCAGGTGAAAATACGCCCGAATCTCGTCCAGTGTAAACATCTCCCGCTTCTGCATCCGGTTCATGCACAATTGAATCCGCTCCTCCGGATATTCCGCCTCCCGCAGCAGTTTTAACATCCGTTGAATATTTTCAATGGAATCTACGATGGGATTTCCGACCATCACCACACGATCGGCAAAAAACAACGCCTGGATCGTCGCGTCCGTCGTATCGGGTGCCGTGTCGATCAGAATCACGTCGTACGCGCTGTGTTTGAGCGTTTCCAGCATCAGGTACAGGTGGTAGTCGCGAATCTCAAAACTGTGCCGGATGTCCCGCGGCGACGTGAGCACGTGAAGGCCCGTTTCCTCATAGGTAACGACGTACTTGTCCACCTCTTCGGGCTGCATCTGCACGGCCGCGACATACTCCTGCCACTCCTCGGGGCGTACGTCCAGCGGATCTTTGCCGTGACGGCGAACCAGTTCCTGCAGCCGGGCATCGATGTCCTGCACCCAGGTGAACAGGTTGGGCGAACGCGGCAGATTGAGCGACGTGGCAAACGTGCCCAGATCCAGGTTAAAGTCGACTGCCAGCACCTTTAGCGGCCGCCCGTCCCGCTTTTGCAGGGAAAAATAGACCGCCAGCTCCCGCGACAGAAAGGTCTTACCTACCCCTCCCTTGGGGCCGTAGACGGTAATCAGGTGCTTGCTCGACGAGCGGCTTTCCCGGTAAGGCTGGACCGGTTTCGCCTCGGCGACGGCATGAAGACCGGGCGCAGATCCACTCTCTGCGGCAAACGCTGGGGCTCCTCCCGCTTGCACTCCTCCCATCGGCAGCACCTGCAGGGAAGCGTGCTGCATCGCCAGCGCCTCCAACTGTCCGGGCTGGATCGGCTTGGCGATTACCCATATGCCCAGGTTGCGAAAAAACGGTTCCCACGCCAGCTCCCGGGGCTCGCATGCGGCGATATACGCCAAATGGGGAAACGCCAGCCGAAATTGCTGGCACAGCACGCCTCGTTCGGCCTCCCTGATCCCGCCCAGCAGCACCAGATCTGGCCGGACGTCACGCAGCATCCGCCAGGCGGTTTCCACATTTTCCGCCTGGCCGCACGGCTCCAGCCACTGGCTGCCAGCCAACTGCTCCCCAAGCGCGCTGCCCACGGCGGGATCGTCATCCACGATCAGCAGTCGTTTTCTCACGAACGTTCCTCCTCTCCGTCGATCCATCGTTTTTTGGTCTTGATCAAGGCGGCGGCAAACGCCGCGTCACCAATACCTGCTGTTTGCCCGTCTGCCGGTGACGCCTGGCCCAGGCGGATTTTGCCGTAGTGTAGCGCATGGGTAAGCAGAACGGCCTCGTCCATCCTGAGCGACAGGGTCACCGCCTTCAGCCGGGGATGATCCCCCTCCATCTCCCGCTGGACACCGATGATCGGCATGTTTTTTAAAAGCAACCCCGTGTGGGCGCCGGCGTCGTCTTCAAACGATGCATACACGTGTACCCGCTCCCCGACAGCGACGTAGGGAGTCACACCCGATACGTTGTCGACGGGGATGCTGATGCCGGTCATGGATGCACCCAGTGCCCGCTCCTGCCCTGCTGCACCCGGCCGTTCCACATCCTCGGCCAACAGCGGCCGGCCTCCCTCTACCCGGCGGGCCAGGGGCAGGCCGACGAAGCGCGGCGCCTCCTCCCACGTGATCAGCCCCGGCACCGGAGACGACTGCATGCGAAACAGGCCGCCCAGCGAAAGCTCCGCCCGCTCCAGGTCGGACGCTTCCAACCGCTGTCCGCTTTCTTTGACCACTCCCTGCCGCAGTTTGACGTAGGCGATCGTGTGCGGCTTCAGCACGTGATACGCACCGGCCGCCACGCAGGCTGCCAACAGCAGGATCGCCACCAGCCGCAGCGGATGTATCGACATCCCGCAACCTCCTCTCCTGTATGCTGCCATCAGCGTACAAAGGGATAACGGGACAAAAAAAGCCGCTCCAGTTGTGGAGCGGCACAGACGGGGGACAAAACGTCTGGGACTGACCGATTTCATTATCCGGTTGGTGCCGGTTTTTCGTTCATCTTCTCGATTACCTCTTCAATTTCAACCCCTGCAAAATCTGTAAACAGATTTTCGGGAACATCCGTAAGCACGTGGTACTCTTCCGTCGTTTCATTTACCAATACATCTTTTTTGTGATAGGTTGCAATTTTGATTGGAAGCCCGATGCTTTCATCCACATAAATAAACCTTGTCACTTCACCGAACCTCGGGTGTTGACCCGTGTGCTTCAGTTTGACAGCTTCCCTACCGTTAACCTGTTCTTTTTCCCACTTTCTCTGCATTCGTAAACTGCGTTTTTTGATTCTCAATCAACGAAACATGATTTATTTTTTGATTTTCTTTGGCAATGGCTTCTGGCAGCTTCCACGTTGTTCCTACCAGTTTTCCGTTAACATTGCTGATCTCATAAACACGACTTCCGTTTTCCGTTACGATTGTTCTGTTTTGCAGCTGATTGGCTGCATCAACAGTATCAACCCGTGTTTCGCCAGTAACGAGATTTTTGCACGTCTCCATGTAGCTTCCGTCTTTATTTATCACTTTGATATGTTCAATTTTCGGCTTCCCGTTAGCAATAGCATGATTTACTTCCTAATTGCTTGCCGGCGAATTCCCGTTCTGATTGCCTGGCTTTTGATCCACAACAGGTGAATTTGCAGTTGTGTACGCAAGCAAACAGATCGAGACTGCCCCGGCTGAAGCCAGGGCCCATGAAGCTTTTTTCTTGCATGAACTTCTTCAATTCGGGTATTGCTGACATCCTGCATGCAAAAGAGACACTCGAACATAAGCGAGTGGAAACGGACCGTTAAAGAAGAGGCCGGTACAAACCTTAGCATTCCTTGATGGAGTTAATGACTGTCCTTTTCCCAAACCACACATAAACCGGACAGCTTATCATGCAGCGCCTGCTTGTTGGGATGTACCATCATCATCAACAGACCGACAACAAAAACAAGGACTGAAGAGATTTTACCAATCACCTCTCGTAACAGTACATCTTCCCAGGCTAGTTTGTCAGAATGGACATGTACCACCTTAATTCCCAGGATTATTTTTCCAATAGTTTGACCTAATAATAATGTAAAAAGAAAAAAATAAAGGGAAATTATCAACACAAAACCTAACTGAGCCACTAGACTGTGGAAGTCAAACATGTAATCAAAAAGGATGACTTTCAACGACCATAGAAATAATGCATCTAACAAAAATGCCAGACCCCTCGCCCAAAATCCGGCATACTGAACTTGCCTTTCCATGTAAGTTAAACCTCGCTTTTTCTTGTATACTTAACTACCGCAATATATACATGATTTTGGGTGTAGCCGTAATCATTTCTTCAATTATGTTAGTCAAAGGTTGATCCAGCGCAGATTGAGTGTTTGTTATCCCGTCTAACAATGACGTTTTTCTTGTATAACGGATTACTTTTACATCAGACAATTTCAACTTGTTCTTCAAATATTCCGTCGCGTCTTCCAAGCTGCCGAATTGATCGACCAAACCGAGGTTTTTCGCCTGTTTGCCTGAATAGACACGACCATCCGCTAAACTTAATACCTTATCTCTTCTCATTTTTCTTCCATCCATAACAACTTGCACAAATTGTTCAAAACTGTCTTCCACGATGTTACGATAAATTTGTTCTGCACGATCACTAAAATTTGACCAGGGATCACTTAATACTTTGTTCTCCCCGCTAGTAATATGAATGCTACTGATTCCTAACTTCTCTCCCAATCCTTGATAATTGGGAAAACTTATAACTACTCCAATACTGCCGGTCACGGTAGAGGGATTGGCAAAAATTTGATCTGCCGCTGTAGCAATATAATAGCCCCCGGATGCAGCAATTGCCCCCATGCTGACCACTATTTTCTTTCCGGATTTTTTTATCTCGACTAATTTTCGGTAAATATTATCGGAAGTTACCACATCCCCGCCCGGGCTGTCGATATAAAGTACAACCCCTTTGACAAGGTCATCTTCCAACGCCGCATTTAGTTGGGAAATGATTTGATCACCAAAAGCGCCAGACACAATCTGACCTTCTACATGGATTTGGGATATTTTATACGGTCCCGTTCCTTCGACCCTCTTCTCCTGCCAATCGGAAGTTGTTGTTATGTTACCATGCGTTACATGTAAAATACCTGCTACAATAAAAAAAACAATAAGTGTGCTTACCGCAACTATAAGTTTTTTCACATCGATCCCACCAATATCCCTATCTATCTAAATATGATTTTGCCGTTTAAAATCAAATCGTTACGTTTTAAGGAAACTCCATTAACTAATAGAGGAACCGGTGAACCGGAAAATACTTCATTCGATTCATTCAATATTTTAACAGCGTGCATATGTAAGTGAGGCTCACTGCTGTACCCCGAATTCCCCACATTTGCAATCCACTGTCCTTTTTTCACTGTGTCACCCTCCTTGACCCGGATGCTCCCTTTTTGTAAATGCAACAATAGGATATAAACATCCTGATGTGCGATGACCACCATATTGGAGGTGCCGGATTTTTTCAGGGATAACAGATCTTTAAGATCGTCGTTCATACTGTCAACGGTTTTGACCACTTTGCCGTCGACGGGACTGTATACGGGTTCACCGTATATTTTATAATCCTCTGGTTTCTGCGGTTTAGAGAATGGTTTATTACGCATACCCCACGCATTTAGCTTAACTATGTCAATCGCATAAGTTTGGTACGGATATGCATAGTGATAATTTATAGTCGTTGAATAGCCTCCATGTGATACACTGTATATGCCGCCCTTTAAAGGAAAATCAATTTGGACTGCCGCCTCAGTGGGAGGTTTATTCCAATAAATCGCAGGAATTCTAAACAACACCGCCAATACACTCAGAACACCAAGGACTAATAACAACGATTGTCCAAAGGCTGCAAACAAGGAAGAATCCTTACGTGACCATGGCATCCCTCGATTTTTCCAGGCTGAGTATACAATTGCTGTTGGCATTAACAATGACAGACCGATCCGCAAATAATGACTGATCAGCGCCCAATCTACAAACATCAGCATAGACATTGTCCATGCAAAAGTAACGGAGCTGAGAAGTATCCAGGTTTTCCAACTTTTCAGACGTAGCACCAGCAGAAATATATTTAACAAAAGAGGGGCCAAGAATGCTTTGAATACCAGCAACATAACACTTCCTTCCACGTCTCCCGTTATCCTTTTAGTTCCTGGGCTACCCTGGCGCGGAAGGACTGGTCAATGAAAAGCCGCTGGACAAACAAACTTATGTTTTTCTTCAGCCATCTGAACTCTTTGCGGGACGTGTCATGGATGAATAAGGCCAGCGATAACCAATTTCCTTCTCGATCCTTCACATACAGCACATGATTGGAAATAGATATGCTTGAACCTCCTTTACTCAATATCTGGACAAACGGCGAGCCTTTTCTCACCGTACGTCTCATCAAGTGCTCAAACTGCTGCCAAGCGTCGTCATCAAACCAGTCCAATTGCTTCAGCCGCTCAAACAGCGTGGCGTATAGCCGCGTTGTGCTTGCAGGCATCTTGCGAGACGCGATGATCTGAAGCTCTCTGTTGAAACTGATCCGATTGTTGTAACGTTTGATAAACGACTTTTGCTTATCTTCTGAAAGTTTGTGGAGAATTTCATTTGAAATGGCTTGATATTCATTGAAATCCATCTTCGCCAGTCTTTGTTGCAGTTCACGTAAGGTACTCCGTTCTTTATCCATCAGATAAGTACCGACCAAGCCTGCCGAAGAAATGGGGAATATCGGATCGTGTTCGGTGCCACAAATCTGGGCCACGGTGTAATTAATTGCCTCCATTCCAAGCACGCTGATCAAATACTCGGTGTTGGCGTTGGAACTGTATTTTATCATTCCTTCTGCAACTTCCAACAAGGTGACGGTCTGCCGCTGCTCCGACTGCCCTCGCTGGATTTCCTTTAACCAATCCTGATGGGCGCCGCCATCACTGAGCGGGATGTAGTAACGATCCAGTTGGTCCAGCGCGACAGTCTGATCGGGTGAAATTTGTCCTGATTTGGTTTGTCTGATAAACTCAATCGCGATCATAATTTTTAGCACGCTTGCAAGCGGCATCTTTTGGTCGGTCCGATATGAGATGATCGGACGACCATTTTCGGTAAAACAGCAAGACACACTGTCCGGATGCTTTTTAAAATATTCCAGAACATCAAACTCATTTTTTTTATTCTTACCTTTCTTAGTCGCAGCAATAATACCCAGAAGTAACAGCACGAGCAAAACAGCAACTACAGGAACGATCCATTCTCCCACGAAGAAACACCCTTTCTTTACCGACCAATTGTTGCTTGTGGTAAGTCACAAAAATCATTGCCGCAATGGTTGACCGGAATCAGATTTCGTTTCGAAGCAATGTAATCGTAAACCACAGAGCCGATCCCGATTTTCTCGGAAAGATAAAGGAAAGGAACTAACGGCCACAGCGGAACTAGCCGGGTGCAGATTTGCACAATTGAATGAATGCCTACTTTCTTTTTGTCTACACTGGCCACTTTCATGCTGTGCATCCGCTTTTCCACTTCTTGTGGAACCAAACCGTAACGTACGATAATTTGCGGATTACGAAAACTCGCAAACTTAAGAAGACCAAAGTAATCCAAACGGCGAAAGCTGCGCATAATCCTTCGACACATCGGACACCAACCGTCATAAAAGACGATGATTTGGTACGGAGCCAACCGCCTTTTTCCCCAAACCCTTCCTGTTCGCATTAGGAAGTATTGCAATTTTCTCGCAAACCGGTTCATGCGTATCCAGCCATTACGATATTCTTTATCCGTGAATACTAGGAATTCCAATATAATCATGATCACCGAAAACGTTAATAGCCCCATACCTATACAAATTCCGAGATGAAAAGTAACCATTGCAGCTACAATAAACGGCTTAAGCTTCTTGTTTAATATGGTAAAAGGGAAGGCAATCTTGATCCACATAGTAAAATAAGTGATGATAATCGTCAGCCATAAGTGTTCTTCAACCAAATAGCGCAGCAAAGGTCTGCTAAATTCTTTCACTTGTGAAATATAGTAAATGGCCGTCCCATTGTGCCACAATTCACCCATTAGCTGATACATGCCAGAAAAGAAATAGAGAATGCACAGTTGTACAATACAAAACAAGACTGCAAAGTTGTGCAGCATCGCGGAAAACTGGTAACAGAGTGTACCTTTATTCGCTTCACGGTACCGTTTAAAACGAGCATGATCCAAAGAGAAATAGGCTGTATTATTAGCGAACATCAGATAGAACATGCAGATGATAAGAATGTTGTCACCTCCATCACTGATATGACCGTACCGTTGATAAAGCGAATAGTAAAATACAAAATTTAATACTGTGAAAATACGACCTTTAAAACCCAATAAATAAATGAAGCTTACGACAATCCCCAAATGATAAATTATATCGAAATAGGTCAATGAAGGACTCAAGTGATAAAGAGACCAATCATGTTGACCTTCATAAAATGGCATAACGCCTTCAGCACTGAACAAAAAATATCTTTGGCCATAATGGATTAAATACTGGTACAGGATGATCAGACCGATACAGATACGTAATAACGATACCCCAATCAGAAAACGATCTTGGGTTATAAAATTACGGAAACGGGAGAACATCTTCTACCAACTTCCTCCATTCATGAATGGTGTAATGTTCCTCAACTTTGTAACTATCGTCATTTCGTTTTGAATATGGTACTGCTTCTTGACGCCCTGTCATTATTCTAATCTCTAAAATCTTCTTATCTGGGTAAGCCGCTTTGGCAAAGGCTGATACATAACGGTACAGATTATCTGCCTGAAATTCGGCCTGTTGCTGCAAACTTTCCTCGATGTGCGTGTTTAGCTGCTCCTTCTTAGTTGCCTTATTTAAAACCTTATAGGTAAGTTCGTCAAACCCACCTAATTGTAACGCGTGAACATATCCCAACCCCAAACGTATCATACGATTGTGAGGAGAAAATATAGTTTTTTCATTTTTCTCTAATAAGGGTGTCATCACATCGATCCAGGGGCTTTCGACAGGTTTGGTCATTCCCATTTCTGTGTACCGTACTTGAACATAAAGACGGAAATTTGTGGTTATAGGGTCTGGAGCAAATAAATGCCAGTTTTGGTAGAAAAAAGGTTTAACGTAGACATTTATGAATGGTTGCAACTTTGCTGAAATGGGGTTAATTGGACCGGCATGAAGTACTATAATTGAAAAATGTACGATTGTATAAACTGATAACAAAACTAAAACAAAATTAAATATTCCGTTTTTCAAGAATACTAACTTGCTCCCCATTGAAAGGGCCCCCCTTCCTAAAGGAAAAGGGGAAAGCTGTACGCGCGCTCATCACAGCCTCCCCAAAAATTTAGTCTAAGTCGAAAATTTCCTCAGTAATCTTTGCGTCGCTGGAAGCTAGTTCGGTTCCGAAGACATACAACGATCCTTCGCGCGCGACACGATCAAGGTCGTCAGCATAGTGTTTAAAAGCCTCTTTTGCATAAACTGCCGCTTTGACTGCCGCCCTCGCCACAGCAGCTGCAACTGCTGTCGGGGTCTCACCGGAATCATCAGCTAGAAGAGCCGTATTGCCAACCTCAGACGCTCTAGAAGCCACTGCATTATTGGCAGACAATGAAGCGTTCAAGGTAAAGCCGGTTGCAGCTACCATTGCTAGGGAAAGGAAAACTGCTACAACTTTTCTTTTCATGAAATTCACCTCCATTATAAAATATATGGTATATACCACATTTAATAACATATATTACTTTATTTGGAATTTCAATATCTTCATCTATTCTTTTTGACGTTGTATAATAGATTACTAGTCCTCGTAAACCATACACATTATATGAGCTGTTCTCTGTCGTCCTTCTCACTGCTCCGCTCTGCAATTGTCCTTTCGTAAACAATCAAATCTCGCTGCGGCTAGAACAGTCTGTATACGTAGGCAAGTAACATACCGAAGAAGAACAAGGAAGTGACGCCAATCGGCTTTCGCTCCCTCTCGATATCTATCAACCTGAAAATAAAGAACAGAATCAATATGACAGTCTTCCAAATCGCGGATACAAATGGAAACGTAAGGCCAATTCCAAATGCAATCGTTCTCATGACTATAAAACTGGCAGATTTAATTTTCTCCATGAAAGATAACCTCCTAAATGTTAATCTCAAAAACTTCTCCTCATCGCCCCTGTTGAATCCCTGGACACGTACACTCCTTCTCCTGGAGCAGCGCCATTCTCCTGCACTTGTCATGCTCGTCAATCCCGTCCGCATATGAAATCCAACACGTTTCACCAACCAAACATTACCATTTCTTATCACAAATGTAAACAAGAAGCTATTGCCGATAAGCCACCGAAAAGAGAAAAGCCGCAGCATTCCTGAAGAAGCTGCGGCTTTCTCTTTCCACTGCGCACGCGTTTCTTTGCGCGTACGCCCCTTATTGATTTCGTTCGTAGATCAGGCGAAGTCCCTTCAAGGTCAGGTAGGGATCGACCACGTCGATGCACGATGCCTCATCTGCGACCAACGAGGCCAGGCCGCCGGTCGCCACCACGGTGGGGCGGGTCTTGTTCTCGGCGATAATCCGCCGTACGATGCCTTCCACCAGGCCCACAAACCCGTAGTAGATTCCGGCCTGCATGGCAGTAATCGTGTTGCGCCCCACCACGCTGGGCGGTTTGGTCATCTCGAAGCGCGGCAGCTTGGCAGCGCGGCTCACCAGCGCTTCCGTGGAGACGCTGATCCCCGGAGCGATCGCGCCGCCCCAGTACTGTCCCCGTTCGTCCACGTAGCAAAACGTGGTGGCCGTCCCGAAGTCGACGACGATCAGCGGCGCGCCGTAATGATGGATGGCCGCCACCGCGTTGACGATCCGGTCCGAGCCCACCTCGCGGGGATACTCGTACTTGATGTTGAGGCCGGTCTTGATCCCCGGTCCGACGATCAGCGGCTTGATGCGGAAGTATTTGTCGCACATCCGCTCGATCGTCAGATTCAGCGGCGGCACCACCGAAGAGATGATCACCCCGTCCACCTGATCCAGCGTCAGGCCGACGCTGTCAAACAAACTGCGGACCAGCATGCCGTACTCATCCTCGGTCTTGTTGCGGTCGGTGGCGATCCGCCAATGGTGCCGCAGCTCTTCGCCCGTATACAGTCCCATGACAATATTGGAGTTGCCGACATCCATCACCAGTAGCATGCGGGTTCCCCTTACCGTTTACGTGTATTGAGATCGAGACTGATATCCAGCGCCTTGACCGAATGCGTCAGCGCCCCGACGGAGATGACGTCCACACCTGTCTCCGCGATGGAACGGATTGTGTCCAGCGTGACGCCGCCGGAGGCTTCCACCACGGCGCGGCCGCCAATCAGCGTCACCGCCTGTTTCATTACGTCCAGCGGCATGTTGTCCAGCATGATGATGTCCGCCCCTGCGTCCAGCGCCTCCTGCACCTGGTCGAGCGTCTCCGTCTCCACCTCAATCGTCATCGTGTGCGGAACCGCCGCCCGGGCCGAAGCCACCGCCTGGGCAATGCCGCCGGCGCCCTTGATGTGGTTGTCCTTGATCATCACCGCGTCATACAAGGCGTAGCGGTGGTTGTGACCGCCGCCGACGCGGACCGCGTACTTCTCCAGCATGCGCAGCCCCGGTGTGGTTTTGCGCGTATCCACCACCCGCGCCTTGGTGCCGGAGACCGCTTGGGCGTACTCGCTGGTCCGGGTGGCGATGCCGGAGAGGCGCTGCAGCAGGTTGAGCGCCAGCCGCTCTCCGCTGAGAATGGAGCGGACCGAACCGCTCACTTCGGCGATCTGCTCCCCCTTTTCGACGCGGGCCCCTTCCTTCACCAGCGCGGTAAAGGACAGCGTCGGGTCCACTGTTTCAAACACCAACTGCGCCACCGGCAGACCGGCGATGACGCCCGCTTCCTTTGCGTACAGAATCCCGACGCCCTGCGCCGTTTCCGGGATGGTGCTCATTGTAGTCACGTCGCCAAATCCGATATCTTCCTGCAGCCACTCTTCGATTTTGCGCTGCAATTCCCGTTTACTCCACATCGTACTGTTCACTCTCCTCGCGCACGCCTTCGCCGATCGATTGGATGATGTGCTTGCGCCAAATCAGGTCGTCCTTGTTGGGGAAATCAATGCGATAGTGACCGCCCCGGCTTTCCTCCCGCAGCAGTGCCGCGCGCGTCGTCAGCACGGCGGTATTCAGCAGGTTGAGAAACTCAAACGATTCCCGGTCACTGTACGTTCCGTAACAAAACTGCTGCATGCGCTCCAGCTCGTCCAGCGCTTTTCGCAGGCCTTTCTCATGCCGTTTCAAGCCCACGTGGCGCAGCATCAGTTTTTGCAAGCGGACCCGCTGTTCCCGCGTGTCCACGCTGCGGGATGTCCGCTTTGGCTCCACCGCGGCAAACGGACGCACCTCGGGCAGCGGCGTCAGCTCGCGGATGCGGCGAACGATGCGGTGACCGAACACCACCGCCTCCGACAGCGAGTTGCTCGCCAGCCGGTTGGCACCGTGCACCCCCGTGCAGGACACCTCGCCGCAGGCAAACAGCCGCCTGGTGGAGGTCTCGCCATTCAGATCCGTCTGCACCCCGCCCATGATGTAGTGGCAGGCGGGCGCCACCGGAATCCAGTCCGTCACCATGTCCAGCCCGTACTGCAGGCAGAACCGGTAGATGGTCGGAAACCGGTGCTTGATCAGCTCTTCCGACTCATGAGTAATATCCAGGTATACGTAGGACGAATGGGTCTTTTCCATCTCCGACACGATCGCCCGGGCCACGACGTCGCGGGGAGCCAGTTCTTTTTGCGGGTGGTATTTTTCCATGAACCTCTCGCCGCTGGTGTTGCGCAAAATGGCTCCTTCCCCGCGCACCGCCTCCGAGATGAGAAAACGGGGCGCTCCCGGGTAGTAAAGCGCGGTGGGATGAAATTGAATAAACTCCACGTCCTTGATCCGTGCCCCGGCGCGGTACGCCATCGCGATCCCGTCCGCCGTGGCGATGTCGGGGTTGGTCGTGTAGCGGTAGAGCTGTCCCGCTCCCCCCGTCGCCAGCACGGTTGCGTTTGATTCGAGGAAAAACAGGCCGCCTTCCTGGTTCTGCACGATGACTCCGACGCACTCGCCGTCCTGTGTCACCACATCGATCGCGAAGTGGTTTTCCAGCACGGTGATGTTGGCTTGATCGCGCACACGGGCGGACAAGGCGCGGACGATCTCCGCCCCGGTCGCGTCGCCGTGGGCGTGCAGGATCCGCCGCTTGCTGTGCGCTCCCTCTTTGGTCAGCTCATAGCGCCCCTGGGCGTCCTTGTCAAATTTCGTACCGTACGCGATCAGCTCTTTCAACCGCTCCGGTCCTTCGTGCACCAGCACCTCCACCGCTGCGTACGAGCAGAGGCCCGCTCCGGCGATCAACGTATCCTGCCGGTGCAGCGCGGGGGAGTCCGATTTGGCTGTCACAGCGGCGATCCCTCCCTGGGCCCAGCGGGTATTGCTGTCGTCCAGCCCCTTTTTGCTGATCAGTACCACGTCGGCGTACTCGCTCGCCTGAAGTGCCGTGTACAACCCGGCAATCCCGGCGCCGATCACCGCCACGTCCGTTTTTACACGAGGCAGCGTATGCAGGTCAAAGTCAACGATATAACGGGGAATCATGCCGCTGTGTCCCTTCTCTCTTCCGTGTGATCAGATGGCACATCTTGTCCCACTCATTATAGCAAATACCCGTTTGCCGCCAAAAGCCGGTATGCCGCCCGATAAACAAGCAGATGGCCGATCGCCGCTCGTTACAGCCAGCGGAAAACATTTGTCACTACCCGGCTCCCCCAAAAACGGGAGCGGCAAAAAAGAAAACATGCCGCCCATTTTCAGGCAGCATGTTTCGCTCATGCGTTCGCTTGCGTCCAATCCATTACGTCCCATTTACAGAGAGCGCGCCTTTTTTCCTGTACAGACGGCCGCTCACTGTGCCGGCCGGCACTCCTTGCACGTACCGTATACCTCAAATTTGTGGCCGGTCACCTGGAATTCCTCCGGGATCGATTGCAGCACGCTCATCGGACAGCCGGGCAGTGCCGACGTCTTGCCGCATACCGTGCAAATCACGTGATGATGGTGGTGGCCGTCAACCGAGCAGGCCAGCCGGTACTTTCCTTCCCCGTCCAGCTCCGTCTCTTCCAGGATGCCCAGTTTCACAAATGTGGAGATGTTGCGATAGACTGTGTCAAAGCTGAGAGAGGGGTAGTGGTCCCTGATTCGCTCCATGATTTCCTTGGCCGACAGGTACCGTTTCTCTTCCGCGCAGATGCGGATCATCTCTTCCCGTTTGCCGGTGTATTTGTATCCGTTTTCTTTCAATATCTGCAGCGCTTCTTCTACCGTCATCGCCAACGCTCCTTCCCGCTTACTATGGTCTTACCGCAGAGCGGCCCTCAGCCGTTTCACTCCCAATACCGCAACCAAGATGAGAACAGCCATCAATACAATGGTACCACCTGAAGCCCAGTCCAGCAGATAAGCAAGGTAGAGGCCGACCAGCACGGACATCTCCGCGAAGACGATCGCGTACAGGATCGTCTGGCGGAAGCTGCCGGCAATCTGCAGGCTGGCCGCCACCGGTATGGTGATCAGCGCCGAGATCAAGAGCACGCCGACAATCCGCATCGACGCCGCGATCGTCAGCGCGACCAGCACCATGAACCAGAGGTTGATCGACCGGCGAGCCACCCCGGAGACGCGGGCAAATTCCTCGTCGAACGAGACGGCAAACAGCTCCTTGTACAGCAAAAACACGGTGACCAGCACCACCGCCGCCACGCCAATCAGCGCATACAAGTCGTCCTTGGTCACGGCGACGATCTTCCCGAACAAGTACGAGTACAGGTCGGCGTTAAATCCTTTGGCGATGCTGATCAATACCGTAAACAGCCCCAGCCCGCCGGAGATGATGATCGGTATCGCCAAATCCTGATACGATTTGTATACCTTTCTCAACCGCTCGATAAACAGCGATCCTGCCACCGAAAACAACATGCCGAAAAACAGCGGATTGACCGCTTGAAACAGCGCCACCTTTTTGGACAGCAGCATCCCCGCCGCGACGCCGGAAAGCGTCACGTGGGACAGTCCGTCCGCCATCATCGACAGGCGGCGCACAATCAAAAACGTCCCCAATATGGGACAAATCAGTCCGATCAGCACCCCGGACAGCAGGGTGTAACGCAAAAAGTCATACTGCCACCAGTCAGCCAGCATGGTCATGCTCCTTCTTTCCGTTCCCCGATTGTCAATGATGATGAGCGAGCAGCTTCACCGTATCGCCGTACATCTGCTGCAAGATGCGCTCGTGACTGTGGGCAAACTCGTCCGCCGTCCCGTGGAAGTGCAGCCGCCGCTGCAGGCAGGCCACCTTGTTCACCCACTGGGTCATCACGCCCACATCGTGGCTGACGATCATCATCGTCATGCCGTTCTCTTCCTTGAGCGAGCGCAGCAGCTCGTAAAACTGCTCGATCGATTCCTGATCCACGCCCACCGTTGGTTCGTCGAGGATCAGCAGTTCCGGCTCCGCCACCAGCGCCCGGGCGATAAACACCCGCTGGAGCTGACCGCCAGACAGGCTGCCGATCCGCTGATCCAGCTTTTCCGCCAAGCCGACGCGTTCCACCACGTCCCGCACCTTCTCGTGATGGTGCGGCTTCAGGCGGCGGAACAGCCCGACCTTGCCCACCAGGCCGGAGGAGACCACTTCCCGCACGGTAGCCGGAAAACCGCCCGCGCCGTGGGCAGCCTGCTGAGCGACGTAACCGATCTTGGTCCAGTCGCGGAACCGGGAGAGCGGCTGACCGAACAGCTCCACCTTCCCTTTGGTCGCCGGCAGCAGACCGAGGATCAGCTTCATCAATGTCGATTTGCCCGACCCGTTGGGACCGACGATGCCGACAAAATCCCCCCGCTCCAGCGTAAAGGTGACGTCGTCCAGCACCACTTTATCTTCGTATTGAAAGCTGACCGAAGTGAGCTGTACCACGGCCTCTTTGTGATGCGTCCGTTCCATAAGACAATCCCTTCTCAAATCGGATTTATTCAGATTTGCTCCCTTCATCCTACTACGATTAGCCAAAATCCTCAAGTATACACATATCCTTCGCATTCACCGGCACGGGCAAGCACACTCGGAGGACAATCTCGTCTTCTTACTGCAGCGCTGTGCGCAGCATGTTCAGATTGTCGCGCATGATGGAGAGATAATCCTTGCCGGACTGAGCTTCTTGTTCCGTCAGTCCTTCCAAGGGGTTGAGCGTGCCCGTTTTCACGCCTGCCTCTTTGGCGATGACCTCCGCCACTTTCGGAGAGACCAGCGTTTCAAACAGAACGTAGGAGATGTTGTGCTCCTTGATGTGCTCCACCAGTTCCTTCATGTCGGAAGGGGACGGTTCATCCGCCGGGTTAAGTCCGGAGATGGCCACCTGTTTCAAACCATAACGGTTCGCCAGGTAAGCAAATGCGCTGTGAGAGACCATAAATTCTTTTTTCGGCGCCTTTGCCACCATCTCCTGAAACTCCTGGTCAAGCTGGTCCAAGTCGCTGGCCAGCTGCTTGAAGTTCGCTTCGTAATCGGCCGCGTGCGCCTGGTCTTTTTGCGCCAGCGCCGCCTTGATCTTTTCGGCCTGCTCCTTCAGCATGGTCGGGTCGAGCCATACGTGCGGGTCAAACTGCCCGTGCTCGTGGGCCTTTGTCGAGCCTCCTTCCTCATGCTCCTCGTGTCCGTGTTCCGCGCTCCCTTCCTGATGTTCGTCACCGTGCTGGTGACCCTCCGCGGCCTTGAGCAGTTCCAATCCTTCCGTGGCGTTGATCACAACCGTTTTATTTTTGTCGAGACCCTCGACCGCCTTGTCCACCCACGCCTCAAAGCCATTGCCGTTGTAGATGAACAGATCGGCTCCCGACAGGCCGACCATGTCCTGTGCCGTCGGTTCAAAATCGTGGGGTTCAACGCCGGTCGGCACGATGTTGGTTACCTCGGCGTGATCGCCGGCGATCCGCTTGGCCGCGAACTCCAGCGGATAGATGGAGGTGTATACTTTCAGTTTTGACGCGCCCGCATCTGTCTGGGGCCCGTTTTGGGAGGCGTCCTGCGCTCCGCAGCCGGCAAGCGCTGCCGCCGTGATGACACTCAGTATAGTTAACAGGCTCTTTTTCATCCTTACTCGTCCTCTCCAAATTCATAATCATTACGATTTACAAGATGTCGTTCTTAATTATACGGACAGATGACCGGGATGTAAATAGGATTTATTCCGATTTACCTGCTGGCCTTCACACTTTCTGCACAAGGATATGATATGATTGTCGCAAGGAGGTATGTCCCGCATGAAACGGAAACCGTTGCTCGCCATCAGTCTCCTGGCGGCGGCCCTGATTGCCGGCTGCGACGGGCAGGATAATGCCCAGGGCGACCACTCCGGTCACCAACAGCACGCCCCCAATGGAGACCTGCAGGAATTGACCGCCTCGGCGGACCAACTGCCCAGCTTTTTGAACGATCTGGACCCCCAGATCGTAGCGGCCTATAAAATCGCCGCCGCCAACCGCGACCTGTTGAAATCCATTCCATGCTACTGCGGCTGCGGGGAAAGCGCCGGCCATCAGCACAACGGCAACTGCTTTATCAAGGAAGAACGGGAAGACGGCTCCATCGTCTGGGACGATCACGGCACACGCTGCGGCGTCTGCATGGAAATCGCCATCGTCTCGTCCAAACTGAAGCAGGAGGGCAAATCGGTCAAGGAAATCCGCCAGTTTATCGACGACACCTACAAGGAAGGCTACGCCGAACCGACGCCTACCCCGATGCCATCGTAATTACGCGCGCCCTGTCTTGCCGGGGACGCGCCCGCTGCATGTGCCCCCACAAGCAAAAACCTGCACCCTCGCGCATCGTGCACACGGGTGCAGGTTTTTTCCTGTTTGCTCGCCTGTGTCGTTACGCCGGCGCCACTTCCAGCATGCGCTCCAACGAAGCGCGAGCACGGTTGGCGATATCCTCCGGCACGTAAATTTCCGGCTTCATGTTTTCCAAGGCTTCCACGCATTTTTTCAGGTTGTTTACCTTCATGTTCGGGCAGACCAGGTACTTCGACGCAAAGATAAAGGTTTTGTCCGGACTGTCCTTCTCCAGCATGTAGCGCGTGCCGTCTTCGGTCCCGATGATGAACTCCTTGTGGGAGGACTCGCGGCAGAACTTCAAAATGCCCGTCGTGGAACCGACGTAGTCTGCCAGGGCGACCACTTCCGGACGGCACTCCGGATGGACGACGACCAGCGCGTTGGGATGCTGCCGTTTCAACGTCATGATGTCTTCGACGGAAAGCTGGTCGTGGGTGTTGCAGTACCCTTCCCAGATGATCATTTTCTTGTCGGTAAACTGGGAGACGTAGTGGCCCAGGTTTTTGTCCGGCACCCAGATGATCTCGTCACTGTCGATGGACTCGATCACGCGTTTGGCGTTGGAAGACGTACAGCAGATGTATGTTTCCGCTTTCACGTCTGCCGAAGTATTAATGTACGCCACGACTTTGGCGTTGGGGTGCTGAGCTTTGAGGCGGCGCAGGCCTTCCACGTTGACCATGTCCGCCATCGGACAGCCGGCCCGCTCGTCGGGAATAATCACCTTCTTGTTGGGATTGAGAATTTTTGCACTTTCTCCCATGAAGTGAACGCCGCAGAACAGTATCACGTCCGCATCGGTCTCTTTCGCCTTTTGGGCCAAACCAAACGAATCGCCAATATAGTCAGCCACTTCCTGAATCTCCGGCCGTTGGTAGTAGTGAGCCAAGATAATGGCATTGCGTTCTTTTTTCAACTGCATCAGCCGTTCGCGTAACTCAGCATTTCGCTGCGCTTTCTTCTCTAACGCCAAGGCTTCCATGGAATATCCCCCTACATGGTGTCGTAACTTAGGGCCATTGTAATCCCAATGCTCCCCCTTGTCAATGTATTGTCCTTGGGGGAACTGCTGGTTTTTACCCGCGCCCGAGCACGCGTTCCCGGATAAACCGGGCGACCCCGTCTTCATTGTGGTGCGGGGCAATAAACCGGGCGATTTTTTTGATCGCCGGGTCCGCATTCTCCATCGCCACGGAGTAGCCGGCATGGGTCAGCGCTTCGCGGTCGTTGTCCGCGTCGCCAAACGCCATGACCTGTTCCGGGGTAAAGCCCCACTTGCGGATAAAATAAAGAAGTCCCTCCCACTTGGACGCGTGTTTGGGAATCACCTCGATGTTGTACGGACCCGAGGTAGTGATCGCCGCTGACTCGCCCCACTGTTCCAGGCGCTGACGCACCGGTTCCAGCTGCTCCGGTACAGGGTGCCAGATAAACAGCTTGACGATCTCCGCTTCGCCTGTCGATACCAGCCGCATCATCTCCTCCAACGGTGCGACGCGGGCCCACTCGTAAAACGCATGGCGGCGCAGCTCCAGGCCTTCCACCGAAGCATCCTCCCCGATCAGCGTTTCGATGCGCTCCCGGTCTTCCTGCACCATCCAGCGGTTGCCGGCCGTGTCGTGCAGTTCGTAATACAGCAGTTCCTGCCGAAGTGTATCCACCACTTCCCGCACCATGTCCGCCGGCAAAAAGGTGCGCTGCACCAGCCGTCCGTCCGCTTCGTACACGGCCGCCCCGTTGCTGCAGACGTAGCCGTCAAAGGGAAAGCCGTCAATCGGAAGTCGGGCCGACGGGTACGTTCTGCCCGTCGACAGCACCAGCTTGCAGCCGCTGGCCTGGAGCAGACGGCACGCCTCCCGAGTCGCCTCCGTCATCCGTGCGTCCTCGTTCAACAACGTACCGTCCATGTCAAAAGCCGCCAAGCGCAGTTGGGAAAACAACGCCATCTCCTCCTTTGCTAATAGAAAAGCGCAGGCTGACGCTCCTGCACTTTTTCCTTCCGTACGTGTTCCGTTGATTCACCTTCACTGTACCCGATTCTGTTCCCAGTTTCAATAGGAGGGACGCATAATTCCCGATCACGCCAGGCGGCCTAGTTCTCCCCGCCCATAAGCAGGCAGACCTCGACTGACCCCGCCTGGTCCGAGCGGGCCCTATCACCCATGACACCACGGACTTTGTCTCCAAACGAAAAGGAGCGCACACAGCGCTCCTTATGCCTTCGGTTCTTCGTTTGTCTCTTCGTCCTTTTTGGGCTGGATATTGACTACGACATCGCTGTTGTCCGCTGCCGTGTCGTCTTCTTCCAGTTTGCCCGTTTCGATCAGCCGCTTGATCTGCTCCGCATCCAGCGTTTCGACGCGCAGGAGCGTGGTCGCCACCAGCTCGAGCTGGTCGCGGTGCTTGATGAGCAGCTCTTTGCATCGCTCGTAGCACTCGTTGATGATGCGCTGCATCTCCTGGTCGATCTCGTAGGCGATCTGGTCGGAGTAGTTGCGCTCGTGGCCGATGTCGCGGCCGAGGAACACCTGTCCCTGGTTGCGGCCGAACTGCATCGGGCCCAGACGGCTCATGCCGTACTCGGTGATCATGCTGCGAGCAATTGCCGTCGCGCGCTGGAAGTCATTGTGCGCACCGGTACTGATGTCGCCCAGCACCAGCTCTTCTGCAACCCGTCCGCCCAGCAGACCGGTGATCTTGTCAAGCAGATCGGACTTGGTGGCAAAAAAGCGGTCTTCTTTTGGCAGCATGACGGTGTAACCGCCTGCCTGACCGCGCGGAATGATGGTCACCTTGTGCACCATTTCCGCATTTTTCAAATGATAGCCGACGATGGTGTGACCCGCTTCGTGATATGCCACGAGACGGCGTTCTTCCTCGCTGATGACGCGGGATTTCTTGGCCGGTCCGGCGATGACGCGGTCGATCGCCTCGTCTACCTCTTCCATGCTGATCTGCTTCTTGTTTTTCCGGGCGGTCAGGAGTGCCGCTTCGTTCAGCAGGTTCTCCAGATCGGCGCCGGTAAAGCCCGAGGTCCCGCGGGCGATGACGTCCAGCTTCACATCGTCGCCGAGCGGCTTGTTGCGGGCGTGGACTTTCAGCACCGCTTCCCGTCCTTTGATGTCCGGGCGGTCTACGGTAATTTGTCGGTCAAAACGTCCCGGACGCAGCAGGGCCGGGTCCAGAATGTCCGGACGGTTGGTGGCAGCGATGATGATAATGCCTTCGTTGCCGGCGAACCCGTCCATTTCCACGAGCAATTGGTTCAGCGTCTGCTCGCGTTCATCATGGCCGCCGCCCAACCCCGCACCGCGCTGGCGGCCGACGGCGTCAATCTCGTCGATAAAAATAATACATGGCGCGTTTTTCTTTGCGTTTTCAAACAGGTCGCGCACGCGGGATGCACCCACGCCGACAAACATCTCCACGAAGTCAGAACCGGAAATGCTGAAAAACGGCACACCTGCCTCGCCTGCTACGGCTCGCGCCAGCAGGGTTTTACCCGTACCCGGAGGGCCGACCAGCAGCACGCCTTTGGGGATGCGGGCACCGACTGCGTTGAATTTGCGCGGGTCCTTGAGGAAATCGACGACTTCCTCCAACTCCGCCTTCTCTTCGTCTGCCCCTGCCACATCGTCAAATGTAACGCGTTTCTTCTCTTCGTTGTACAGCTTCGCGCGGCTTTTGCCGAAGTTCATCACCCGGCTGCCGCCGCCCTGGGCCTGATTCAAGAGGAAGAAGAACAGGATGAAGATGATGACAAAAGGAATGATCGAGGTCAGGAACGTCAGCCAGATGCTGTTCCCTTCCTGCGGGCCAAATTCGACCCGTTTCACTTTTTGTGCATCAATCTTTTCGTTCAGCAGCGCGATCATATCCGAATCGTACAACGGCACGTACGTGATAAACTTTTCGTTTTCCTGTCCCTGAGATTTCAGCAACGTACCTTCCACGCGATAGGTGCTGCCCTCGGGACGAAGGGAAAGCTCACTAATGTTGTTAGCTTGCAGTTGTACCCGGAATTCCTGATATGTAAGTTTCGCAACCTTATCAGAACCGGAGAGGATAAAATTCACGATCCCGACCGTGACAAGAAATATTAGTAGGTAGAACCCGGTGTTACGAAAAAAGCGATTCATTCCTTACCTCCTCTCACGAACAGACACTTTTCACATTTTACCATAGGAAGCAGGGTCTTCACAACAAAGCTACTTGGTGTACACTTCCGGTTTCAACACGCCGATGTACGGCAAGTTGCGGTACCGCTCGGCATAATCCAGCCCGTAGCCGACCACGAATTCGTCCGGAATGGTAAAGCCGCTGTAGTCCGGCGAAATGTCCACTTTGCGCCGTTCCGGCTTGTTCAGAAGCGTCACCACTTTGACCGAAGCTGCCTCCCGGTGGCGAAGCAGTTCCACCAGACGGCTCAAGGTGAGACCGCTGTCCATGATGTCCTCAACGACCAACACGTGCCGGTTCTGTACGGAGGTGTCCAGGTCCTTCAGGATTTTGACCATGCCGCTCGACTCCGTGCCGCTGCCGTAGCTGGAGACGGCCATAAAGTCCATTTCGCAGGGGATGTTCATCTGCCGGATCAGGTCAGCCATGAACAAAACGGCCCCTTTCAGCACGCAAATGACCAGCGGGTTTTTGTCCCGGTATTCCTCGCTGAGAATGTCACCCAGCTCTTTTACTTTTGCAGCGATTTCTTCCTGTGTCAGCAAGATCTTCTTGATGTCGTCATTCATAATAAAACCTCCCGCCAATCTTCTCCAAACTCAACTTCCATGTACAAAACCCGCCTGGTCTGATCATCGACAGGCGCTGTGGCGGAACGGCGGACGCCGGGCACCCAGATCAACTCCTCTCCCGACACCACAAGCGGCAGTTTGTCCCGCCACGCCAGCGGCACCTTGGCGTCGATCAGGAGCTCTTTCAGCTTTTTGGCATGTTCTGCACCAAACGGGGTGAACCGGTCACCCGGGGTTCGGCTGCGTACGAACAGCGGCCCGGGAAGCCGATCCGCATCAAAAACGACCGCATTGTCCGGCAGTTGTGCCCAATCGACCGGGCTTTCACGAATAACCGTATGTATCCTGGTTCCGCTCTCCGCGATCAAAGTCGTCCCTGGGACAACAAGCGGGTATCGAAAACCGTGTATCTGGCGATGACGTCCATCACTCCGGAAACAAACCTGCCCGTACATTCGCTGTACGGTCACCTGTTCGGGCAAATGCAGCTCGGCTGATGGACGGTTACCCTCTATCATGTGCAAAACGGCCTCCACATGCTGCGAAGACCATTCGGTTTGCCTTGAGAGATAACTTAATATTAGAGTAATCATTCTCCTTTGTAAAGCAACGTCACAAGTTTGAAATTTGTCAATATCAACCGTTACAGCGTCCGGTTTCCTCCGGGTCACCACCTGTTCCAGGCGCCGTTCGCTTTCCCGCTGCAGATACGCCTCATCCTGCCGCACGGCATCCGAAAGCGACAGGATGTGTTCGCGGTAGCGTTCGTTCACCTGCTCCAACAGCGGCATGACGTCCAGCCTGAGCAGATTGCGCTTGTACTTTCGCGAGCGGTTGCTGCTGTCCTCACGCGGCGCAAGGCCGTTCTCGCGGCAGTAGCGCTCCAGATCGGACCGGCTGGTCGACAGCAGCGGGCGCACCAGCTCGATTTTGCCCTCCTCCAGCCAGCGGCGCTGCGGCATGCCAGTCAGGCCGTGCAGCCTCGTTCCGCGCAGCAACCGAAACAGGATCGTCTCCACCTGATCGTCGGCATGGTGCCCCAGCGCCACTTTACCCGCGCCGTGACGTTGAGCCACCTGCCTGTACAGCTCGTAGCGAATCGCCCGGCTGGCTTCCTGTGCCCCCATCCCCGTTTCTTCCATATAAGCGGGGACATTCCGTTCAAACAGGTGAAACGCGACCCCGAGCCGCCGACAGAGAGCCTCCGCGCAGCGGGCGTCCTCCCTCGCTTCTTCTCCGCGAAAGCCGTGGTTGAGGTGCACCGCGTGCAGTGTCCAGCCATAGGGATAGTGTTGATTTAGCGACCACAAGATATGCAGAAGCGCCGTCGAGTCGTTTCCGCCGGACAGGCCGACCACGATGGTGTCGCCCGACGTCAACAGCCCCTCCCGCTCAATGTGGCTGCGCACGTTTTCCAGCACGTTTTTTCGCATGGCGGACTCCTTTCCAGATGGTCACGAGCGACACGCCAAAAATCAGCCCGAAGGCAATCGCACCGGCCACCATCGCCGTCTGCGTAGCCAGCGATATTCCCTCCATGTTCTGACCGTTGACGAAGGCGAGCATCGCCTTGTAGGCCAGCGAACCGGGCACCAGGGGAATAATGCCGGCTACGCTAAAGTTGGTCGACGGGACGCGCAGAAAGATGGAAAGCAGTTGGCTCAACAGCGAGACAGCCGTCGCCGCGGCAAACGTGGAGAGCATCACTTCCGCCCCCCACAGCGGCAGCAGGGAAAAGACCAGCCATCCCGTCATGCCGGCCAAACCACAGGCCAGCAGTGTACGGACGGGCACGTTAAACAGCATTCCCCACGCGATCGAAGAACACAAACTCAATCCCAAACCTTTCAACAGAATCATCGCACCTCACCTCGTGAACCACAGGGTAACCGCTGTCGCCGCTGCCACGGACAGTGCCGTGAGCAGCGCTTCCGCTCCTCTGGACACGCCGGCCACCAGATCGCCGGCCATCAGGTCCCGCAGCGAGTTGGTAATGGCGATACCTGGAAACAGCGGCAGCATCGCCCCGATGATGAGGACGCTGATGCGCAGTTCGGGAAACAGCGTAACGATAAGCAGTGCCAGCATTCCGCCCAACAGCGCGGAGACAAACTCAAAGAAAAATTTCACCCGGAATAACTGTTCAAAAAAATCGGAGCTTAATCTGACCGTTACGGCCGCCAACGCAGCCGGCAGCAGTTCGTACCAATATCCGCCGGAAAGCATGGCAAAAGAGCCGCTGGCCATGCCAGCCGCCACAAGCTGCAACCACTTCGGATAAATGGTTGTTTTCTGATCGATTTCACAAAGCATCCGATACGCCTGCTGCAAGGTGATTTGCCCGGAGACAAAGCGGCGGGACACGTCGTTGGCAAGCGTGACCTTGTTCAGATCAATGGTTCGGTGGGGGGTGCGAATCATACGCGTATGGTCCTCCCCATTGATGCGAAACGAAAGAATAATGCTGGTCGGCGTCGCCGAGCTGTTGACCGAATCCATACCGGCCGCCCGCGCGATCAACGTCATTGTTTCCTCTGAGCGGTACGTCTCGCCGCCGTTCTTCAACATGATTTCGCCTGCCAACAGGCACGTATCCATAACCAAGTCTGGGGACACCGACAAGTCACACCCTTCACATCATCCATGCGTAATACAGAGTCCCCGCAAGCAGCAGCAAGGAGGCGACAAACAGCCCTCCCACCAGCTTACCCGCAGAGTCGGACGCCTGTTTGCCCCGATGGCCGATCGTACGCTCGCGCACGATGGCGAGCATCTCCGACCGCATCTCCCCTGCAGATGCGTACTTGCCGTGAAGCGCTTTTACAAGGGAAACCCGATACGGGTACAGGCTGTCACTGTTCCGTATTATATCACAGAGCAGACTGGTTTGACGCGGTTCCTGGCGCCTGCTTTTCCACATTTCCGGATCTGCCGACAGACGCACGGCCATGACCGCCAGGGAAAACAGGTCGTACGCGATGTCGGCCCGCCGGTCACCCGCCTGCCATGCGGCGCGGTCGTACTCCTCCGTGAACTGGCGGACTGCGTTCCCCATTTTGGTGACGCCTCCGAAATCAATGAGCCGAACCTGCTTGTCCGCATGGGTGACCATCACGTTTTCCGGTTTCAGGTCGCCGAACACCCAGCCGTGTCGGTGCAGTATCTCCAACCGGGCCAGCAGTTGGATCATCAGGATAGGCACCCAATCGGTCCCCATCCGTTTGACATAGCGATCCAACTGCTCCCCCTCCAGGTATTCCATAGCGTAAAAGGTAAAGGTCTTGCCGTTGATGACCAGATCATCCACGTCGCTGACCAGCGGCGCCACGCGAGCATCCCGCCCCTGCTGCACGCTTTTCAGCACGTTCACTTCCATTAAAAGGTCCATTCCCTCCGCCCCGACTTTGACGGCCCGCCGCACGCCTCCCTGGGCGGCCAGATACACGGCGCCATTCGCCCCGCGTCCCAGCTCCCGCAGGACGCGGTACGACTTTTGGTTCCATTTGCCGCAAAACTGCAGGGGCAGGTCGGGTATCGTCGGTTTGTTAGAAGACATGGTCGCGCAGACTGCCGTCGTCTTCTTCCTGTTCGTTACGGAAGCGTTCGGACAGCGAAGCCGGGAGCTGTACGTGCTCAAAGAGCGCAATCGCTTCTACGATCGCCGGTCCGGTAGGCGTGATTCCGCTCATGGTCAGCCCGGACGTCAGCTGATGCGCCTGTTCTACCTGATCTGTCCACGGAATGCGCACATCCAGATGCTTTTGTTTCCCAGGAAATGAACAAACGGCCATGCGGCTCTGCCCGCTGCGTGAGCGCAAGCTGATGCTGAAATCGTGGATCGCCTGCTGAACGGCGCTGAGCTTTGATTTCATACTGCCGGACGTATCGACAAGCATGACCACGTCCAGACGGCTCCGTTCCCCCAGCTCGTCCACCATGCCTGCTACCTGGACCCTCTTTTCCGGAGACAGCACGTCGATGGCGGAATCGCCTAAAATCTCCTTCAATTCCTTGTTGACGACATGGTGGATCGTTCGAGTCATGGCTTTTCGCGTCAGCATCTGCACCGTTTGCGCCAACTGCTGCGGGTAAACGATGTCGTACAGACCTCCGCCCGCATTTGCGATCTCGCGGATTTCCTTTTCCCCCTGCTCGCCCATATCGCCCTTGTCAATTACGCCGATGACGTTTACCGTTATGCCTTGTTCCCTGGCCAGTGCCGCTGCTGCCACCGGGCTTATGCCGGCATTAGAGCAGCCGTCTGTAACGACCAGAATTTGCCGCAGTGTAGCTTCTTTCACAAAAATCTCCCCATTCTGCCTATATTTGTATTTCGCTACCAGTATCGACAGAGGGGAAGGGAATCATACCTTTCAGCTCACGACCCGCGGCCGTTCCAGCTTGGGCATCCCGTGCACCTGGATGGCCGACCACTGCGGCACAAAACGGTCGAGGCGAGCCACCAGCACGGTCATATCGTCGACAATGCTGCCGGAGTGCTGCCGGATCACCCGCTCCAAAAGCAGGTCGGCCACTTCCTGCGGGTCGTCCGTCTGCAGTTCGGAAATCATCCGCTTCATCCAGACCTGCCTGTTTTCGATGTGTCGGGGCGCCTCGTAAATGCCGTCGGACATCATGATTAGCAGGTCGCCTGGCTTCAATGTCCGCGTAACCACATCCACCTCGATATCCTCCAATATGCCGGCGGGCAGGTTGCTGGCGGTTACAGTGATGACGTCATCCCCCCGTTTGATGAAGCTGGGGGTAGAGCCGATTTTGACAAACCTGACATGGGCGGTCTGCAGGTCGATCAGCGCGAGATCGACCGTGGCAAACATCTCGTCGGTGGAGCGCAGCGCCAGTACGGAATTGACGGTCTTGATCGACAGTTTTTCGTCGATACCCGACCGGAGCAGCTGCTGCAGCATGTCCAACGCCGACTGGCTCTCCAGATACGCCCGCTCGCCGTTACCCATACCGTCGCTGATCGCCAAGGCCATCTTGCCGTTGCCCAGATCCATCGTGCGGAAACTGTCGCCGGACAACAGCTTGCCGTCCTTGGCGGCGCCGGCCACTCCGATGTCGACGTCGAACGCTTTGGCGGAAGCAAGGCACATCCGGCACGCCCCATCCTTTTGCGGCTCGCAGTGCCGCTCCCTCACCACGATGTTCTCGCCCAGGATTTCGGTCAGCATCGGAGCGACGATTTTGGCACACTCGTCCCGTCCGTAACAGGTCGGCTGGCTGATCTCGATGTCTACCTTGCCTTCCTCCAGGTTATGGATCTCCACACGACGCACAGACAGCCCCAGTCCTTCCAGGGCCTGCGACACCTGCTTTTCCTGCAGGGTCAGCTCCATGCCCTCCCGCTGAATCTCGCGGGCAAAATCGCTCATCACCCGGGAGACACCTGACAGTTGGTCGGCCACCAGCTTGCGGCTTTCCCGCACCTGCCGCTTCAACTGCTCAAATGACTGCTCCCGTTCGAATTCCTGCTCCATTACGGTAAACACCTTGTCCACCTTGACACATTTGCGCTCCCAGTCGCGCGGCGGAGTAACGCCGGCCAGCGTGCCGGTTTCGTACAGTTTTTCCGCCAGCCAGCGCATCCCTTGATACGTGGCCTGCGTATCCTTTTCCCAACACTGTTCTTTTTTCCAGCACTTCTGGCAGGTAAACGAGGTCACCCGGCTCAGGAAGACGTCTGCCTGTTCTTCCCGCTCCTCGGCGTCGGACGTCTGGGCAAAGCTTTTGGAAAGCTGCGTGAACAGCTCGGCGAACTGCTGGATTTTCCCCGCCGTCACATCCCGCACGCGCCGCATGTACTCCTGGTGGGATTGCAGGTTTTCCGGCGTGCCGGGGATGAATCGGGCGACTTTTTTCCACAAAGCCGCCGGCGTCAGGACGAACAGGAGGATGGCCAGTCCCGATTCGGTCAACGACAGGTACAGGGTGTCCTCCGCCCCGCCGTAGATCGCCAGAATCGCCGTGCCGATCAAAAGCCCGGCGGAGACCCCTGCCTTGCCCGCCTCCTTGAGCAGTCCGGCCAGCAATCCGGAAAAAGCGAGCAGATTGATTTGCAGCAGCGCGCTGACGTTGGCCAGACTGAGGATAAGACCGGTGACGACCCCCACCGCTGCCCCGATCGTCCCGCCGCCGGTAAAGGCAAATAGCAGCAGCAGGTAACGGGAGAGCACGTGTTCCATGGAGACGCCTTCGACAACCCAGTCCACCGTCCCCGTCATCAGCGACGCCAGCAGGATGACGAGCGACACCACTTCTTCATTTTTCAGCGGTTCGTACGGTTTGGCCAAATGGACGATCGACAGCGACTGGATGAAGATCAGCGTCAGCACAAAGCTGAGCACGCCCTCCACCGCCACCATTACCAGTTTGTACGTAGTTACCTGATTGGTAATGACAGCAAACAGCAGATGGCTGACGAACACCGTCACGAACACCAAAAGAGGCGTCCGGGAAAAATCCTTCCGCCGGAACCGCTCGCTCCATTTGCATACGAACAGACCAAGTGCGACACTGATGGTCGCCTGCAGGCCCAGCGGAATCGCCTGCGAAAACGCCCCGAGGATCAGCGCCGCAGCCGAAATGATTACGCAATCCCGACGCAGGTAGTACATCACCATGAGATACGGCACAACAAACGGCGACAGCTCCTCCAGGATCAGGGCTCGTCCGAGCAAAAAGCCCATCAACATCGGAAGGACATGCCATTTTTGTGCGGTATCTGCGACCTTTTGCCCCCAGCTGCCTGTCGCCGCTTCCCATTGTTGTGAGACACGGCGCGCCCATACATGGCCCGTGTCGGATATGTTTTTGTTTGCGATCATCGTTACACCACCCCGTTCTGGCATCAATGTGGTTACCATTATACGGAGGAGGTTTTGTAAATTTTGTCAAAATACCTTGAAGCATTCTCAGAATCGTGCGACAAATTCATTGACGCAAAGGGACAAAAAAAAACCGACGTTTTGGCGGTCAACGTCGGCTGACAGGTGATTCGCGCTTAGCGAAACGGGCTTAATAATTACCATTCGTCACGTTTTTAAAATGCCCTTCCTCAATTTATCGTCAAATTGCGCATTTTTGTTAGAAAGAAAAGTGAAAAAAGTCAAAACCTTTTGCTAACGACCTCGTCCTCGCTTGTCCCGTTTTTTCCGCAGAGACATCTGGCGGTCTTCGCTGTCCTTGAGGAACCGGCTCAGCTTTTCTTCAAACCCGTCTCCTCGCTCCCGCTGGGGACGCGGCCCCCGCTCCTTGTCCCGGGCTTTTTTAATGGACAGGCCAATCTTGCCGTCACGGACGTGCAATACCTTTACCGTCACGACATCGCCCACTTTCAGGTGCTGGTGAATATCCCTCACATACGTGTCCGCAATTTCGCTGATGTGCACGAGACCGGTCACGCCGCCGGGCAGCTCCACAAACGCGCCGAATTTCGTGATGCCAGTCACTTTTCCTTCAAGCTTGCTCCCTACCTCGACTCCCATGAAAGTGGAAAGCCTCCCTCTGCTCGTAGATAACCTGAGCGACTATTCCGGAATCACGTATATGCTCTCCCCAGGCTTGGTGAGAAACCACTCTTTTCGCGCCAGTTCGGCGATGTACTCCTGGTCGTACAGACGGCTTGCCTTGTAAGACAGCTCCGCTTGCTGCTGCTGTACCTCGGCCGCTTCCTTCTTCAGGGTTTCCAGCTCCGCTTCCTTCTCAGACAGCATTCCACTCTGGAGGTAGAGTGTGTAGCCGATCCAGACAAACAGGCAGAGGACGAAGAACAGAAAGAGACGTATCCTGCGCTTTTGCCCTTTTCTGTTGACGTGAGAGGGGGATGGTGTAGTCATGTCAGGCCACCTCTAATGTCGTTACTCCTGCTTCTTCTTAGAGTGAAACCAATTCTTCCAATTGGTCCAAAATCCTGTTGTGTTTCGGTACATTTTTTTCCCCAAATGCCGACCCCATCTGGCAAAAGGAGACGCGGTGTAACGCGCCAGCTTCCACCCAAACCCGAACACGGTCATCACGGCCGCGTACAAAGACGCAAGCAACATGAAGACCAGGCGGTAGACAAACAGGATGGGACGGATGATGAGCAGGTCAATCACCCGCAAAATGGTTCGATATAACCACTTACAAAATTTTATCACGGCCATCAGGAATTGGATATACTTCTTACTTCCTATGACAAAATACACCCATGCCCCAAACAACATGCCGAGAAAGATGGGAAACCGTACAATGCCGTCATTCACCTTGACCAGGATGAAAAACACAAGCCCCATGCTGCCCAGCCAGAACAACACGTCGCAAACAAACAACAGCCACGCCGGCAGTCTGCTTCTTCCTGTCAAGACGTGGTAGGTATCGTACCCCATCCCCATTAGCGCCCCGCACGCCGACATGACCAGAACCGTTTGAATCTGAACGGCAATGCTCACTTGAACAACTTCCCGAAGAATCCTCTGGACCGGTCGCTGGCGTGCCCTTGTTCCAGATAGACCATTTCGTGAACCAGGCCGTCAATCGCCACTTCTCCGGTCTCCAGACTGAGGTTTTTCATATGCAGGTTCTGGCCGCGTATGGTTAAAAAGCCGCCTTCCGTCTCCAGCAAGAACTCCTCGCTGTCAAAGCTTTCGACGTTTTTCACTCCGGAAATCGCCAGGCTGCGGCGGTTGATCATCACGACTTCGTGGCGAGGCCGCTTCATCTGGTCGTTCATCCTGCTCCCTCCTAACGTACCGCTTCTTGTACCATCGTATGGAGGGGGATGTCCTTTTAGACCAAAAAACAGCCCCACCGCGATGACGGTGAGGCTGCCACATTATGCATGGCTGTGGAGCTGGACGGAAACGGGAGCAGGCGAAAGCGGACGTTGACGCAGGCATGCACACAAGAAAGGCCATAGCGCCTTTGCTTGGCAACCGCCAGATAGGCTTTGCGGGCACGCTCCCGGTATGTTCTTGGCTTGCGAGTCTTTCCGCGTTCCGGTTCATGCAGGATGTCGATGATTTCATCGATGATCTCGCCGCCCAGCCGCTTGCGAAAGTGGGTCATAAGCGAATGATGAAACGGACGGCGGCTTTTGTGGTAGATTGAAACAAAGCGACGAGTGAACTTACCCTACTGTCAATCTCTCTTTGACATAGGCAATTAACTGTTCAAAGTATCATTTATTTATTGTATAAACCCCTCCTTGTCCCTCTTCCACTAAATAAACATCAAAATTATTTGATCCCCATATGACAACTCTAAATTCCTTTCCCCGAGGGGCTCTCAAATGTGATGTTTTAAAACGACTGGCTGTATTATTTATTTTGCCAAGTAGAGAGACTGACCGGTCTTCTGCTGCTAATAGTAAACCTTTATCCAAATTTTCTGTATCGTTATAGAAATGAAGTGTATGATGTGCGTCAGTAGTATCGGCTGGAACCGCTCTGACAGCTACACCACCATCTGCCGTGTTAGCGATGGTAAATCTGTTACCATCTTTCAGTTCCAAGTAATGTTCATGCTCGGAAACATATTTATCTACACGACCGGTTTCGAGGTTGTAAAATAAATCGGCTGATAATGTATTGGGCCACATCCCATTAACCTCGGAACCATCCGTTAAAGTCGCCTTTATGAAATATAAAATCGTGGTTTCGCTAGGCATTCTCCTTGCAGGTACCAGTTTTGCGGTAACAACGCTAATCCAGTTTTTTAATACGCTATCGCTTACTTTCAAGTCCTTTGATCCCCATCCTAAACGAAGCAAAGCGATCTGAGCTTGAGATAAAGCATAGTACATTCCAAGCTGAGGAATGATACGTTCAAATGTCGTTATCGTTTTGGCAATGTCTGTAACCGTCTCGGATGCACCTATCGCTGAAATTCCGTACGTAGAAACGACTTCTGCTTTAAAATGAGAGTCAAGGAACATAAGTAGGCCCTCATTCTTATTCAACGTAACTTTCAGTGTAGAGTGTGCAGTTCCTTCGTTATTAATCTCTATTGCTCTGTTATAGCCAGAAGACTCTCTATACTTGCCTGTGTCGGAAATTTTACCGAATCGTCTCACCAACAAATGATTTAAATTCTCAAGCAAAAGATCTTTATTAGCTTCATTGCTTATTGAAGCAGCATCAAAAGGGTCAACTGGATAGTTGATCGTATTAGCAAAGTGTTCCTTTAGCCGTTCAGATAATAATATTAGTTCTGACTTCAGCAACAAATTGCAAAGAGGTAACACATCCTCGTTCAAATACATATATACGAAACTTTCATTTGCAATAATCGTTTCCAGAATATCCGCAAGATACATATCGCCTACCAGAAAATCAGAACCTACTCGCAAGGCAAGACGTCCATCATCTGAAAATCCGGCTCTAACAGGAGGAAGAGAAAGTTCAACATGATGATCTAACTTCAAGGCGACCCCAGGTTCCTTGGATGTACCATCATTTTCGTCAATTGCTGACTTTAGTGTCATTCGCATCTAAACTCCTTTATACATGACTCCCCCCGTGGGGAAGGATATTTTAAACGGTTGTTTGCTTGCTTTCTCGTGCAATCTCTTTTCGAACGATCGGTGCAACGCGGGTGCCAAACATCTCGATGGCACGCAGGACTTCACGATGTGGCAACGTACCGATATTGAGATGTAAGAAGAAACGGTTTGTTCCTAGATTTTTGCGGACGAGAAGAATCTTCTCCGCGACATATTCAGGATCACCGACATAGAGGGCACCATCCATCTTGCGTGCAGCATCGTAGGATGCATCGCTGTATGGCGGCCATCCCAACACTCTGCCGAGTTCGTTCATTTGAACGACCTGGTAAGGTCGGTGTAACCGAACCGCCTCCTCGGTTGTTTCACTAACGAAACCGTGCGAGTGTGTCGCAATTTTAAGCTTACTTACATCATGGCCTGCACTCGCAGCTGCTTGTTTATACAATTCGACGAGTGGAGCAAATCTTTCCGGGTTTCCGCCAATGATCGCAAAGACAATAGGCAATCCCAACGCTCCTGCTCGAATAGCCGAATCCGGTCGTCCTCCAGATCCAATCCACACCGGAAGCGGGTCTTGGACGGAGCGCGGATAGACGCCGAGATTATGAATCGCTGGACGATGTCCTCCACGCCAAGTGACTTTTTCCGAAGCTCTAATCTTTAGAAGCAACTCAAGGTGTTCTTCAAACAATTCGTCGTAGTCATTCAAGTTGTAGCCAAACAACGGGAACGAATCAATAAAGGCTCCTCGACCTACCATAATTTCTGCCCGACCATTACTGATGCTGTCCAGCGTTGAGAATTGTTGGTAGACGCGAACCGGATCATCCGAAGAAAGAACGGTAACGGCACTCGTGAGCCGAATTCGCTTGGTTAAAGCTGCCGCCGCAGCAAGGATGACGGCTGGAGCTTCAGAGGCAAAATCAAACCGTTGATGCTCTCCGATTCCAAACACATCAAGGCCGACTTGATCGGCAACAACGATCTCTTCGATCCCGTTCCGAATCCGCTCGGGATGACTGATTCTCTTGCCAGTTACAGGATCCGGGGAAGTCTCTAAAAAGGTATTGATGCCTAACTCAAAGTTTGTGGATTCAGTCATAGTTGATCCTCCTTCATTTCCTATGGATTATCGATGTCCTGCAGCAACGTTTTTTGGCGCAATTTCATTGATACGTTTAAGATCCGAATCCGTAAGCTCAACTTGCAAGGCACCAATATTCTCCTCTAAATATTTTCTTCTTTTCGTTCCCGGAATAGGCACGATATCGCTGCCTTGCATCAAAATCCATTTCAACGCCAGTTGAGGGGCGGTGCATCCCTTTTCAGCAGCCATCTCTTTAATCCGAGCAACAAATTGAAGGTTTTTCTGTAAGTTTTGTCCTTGAAATCTGGGGAAATTCCGTCTAATATCATCGTGCCCCAAATCCTCGTATCGTTGAATTGTACCAGTTAGGAACCCACGTCCAAGAGGGCTGTAGGCTACAAAACCGATGCCAAGCTCTCTGAGGGTAGGAAGAACTTCGTCTTCAATGTCTCGAGACCATAAGGAATATTCCGTTTGCACTGCCGTAATTGGATGAACTGCATGTGCTCTGCGGATTAGTTGTGCCGGGGCTTCCGAAAGACCGATATAACGGACCTTCCCTTCTCTCACCAAGTCAGCCATCGCCCCTACCGTCTCCTCAATGGGGGTATAAGGATCGATCCGGTGCAGATAATACAGGTCGATATGGTCAACACCTAATCTGCGCAAGCTTGCTTCGGCAGCTGCCTTAACATATCTCGGGCTGCCGTTATAGCCCCAAAAGCCTCCCTCACGTACGACCCCGAACTTGGTTGCTAAAACAACCTCGTGACGCCGATCCTTAATCGCTTTTCCTACCAGCTTCTCATTTTCTCCGTTACCGTACAGATCTGAGGTGTCCAAGAAGTCTACACCAAGGTCCAATGCTCGATGAATCGTCCGTATCGATTCCTGTTCATCCCGGTCGCTGCCGTAAAAATCAGACATGGTCATGCAGCCTAATCCCATAGCTGAGACTTCCAGCCCGCTTGACCCAAGGGCTCTTTTTTCCATAAAAAAATCTCTCCTTTGCCATTTTGTTTAGTGCGATAAGAAATCACATTTCGGTATGATTTGCATCGACGAGATCTTCTTTAGTGGCGTATAAGCCTCACCCCCTTTTATCGAACGTTCGATCAAATTAATACAAAATTTATTCATTTTATCGAACGTTCGATCGAATTAATGTAAATTTGTCAAATTTATCGAACGTTCGATCGATAAAGATTAAAAAAATGGGCCGTTCATGCTTTAATAGCATCCCAGCTCATTTGAATCATTTTGTCGATGTTGGCAGGACTAAATTCATACTCGCCATTTATATACTCTTTTCCCATTTGGACAAATGGCAAGCAGGAGTAAGTAACTAAAAGACTCGTTTCCGAATCCTTGAACAGTCCTTCCTTAATCCCCCTTTCGAATAAGGGATACATCGGCTTGAAAACACCACCGTTTTGATCTTTACAGCTTTTTCGTATAAACGGCGAATCAAGAAACTGTTCCATCAACAGAAAATTTGCTTTATTATTCACGATATAACTGGAATAATTACGCAAGATCTTCTCAAAGGCAGTCTTGACTGACATATCCTCCGTTACGCCTATAAACATCCTCTCATGCATATGTTCCTTGAGTTTAAAGTAAAGTTTAATCAGCAAGTCTTCTTTACTTTCAAAATAAAAGTAAATGGTCGACGGAGAGATGTTCGCCCTCTTCGCAATTTTGGACATGGATATTTCGGATAGTCCAATTTCATTTAGAAGTTCAATCGTTGTCTGATAGATCAGTTCTGTTTTGTTATCGGATTTATTTTTCATGGTCACATTATAATCGAACGTTCGATCAAAAGTCAACATTTACACCCAACTCTCTAAGAAAAACGCCTGACGGCGTCCTTAAAGTTTGTGCATCTATCTTCATTTGAGGCATATTATGCTGGGTGTGGGTGGAATTTCTTCTGTTGTGTCACATTGAAGACAGATGTAGGTTACTTTCGCTTTCCTATGCAGCCCGCTTTGCGGCTTTTTCTTTTTCTTGGCTGCCTTTCGTTTCCTGGACACCCGTGGCGGTGGTTCACCTGGAATACGTCTTGTTCCAGAAGCCGTGCCCATTCTTCCGTCTCTCCGCATGAACAGGTCGTACAAAAAGCCCCGTTTCCACGGAAACGGGGCTCGGACCGTGCTGACGTGCTGTTACTTGTACACGGTGTAGTTGCCGTTGTAGTAAGTGATCTTGTACTGCGTCCGCTCGGCGACGAATCGGAGCGGCACCACCGGCATGTTGTTGCGCGCCTGTACGGCGACCGGCAGCGTCACCGCCTTGCCGTTGACCGTCGCGGTCTTGGACCCCACCGTGAACTGGATGGTAGTGCCCCCGCTGACGATCCGCGCGGAGGACTTGGTCCAGGTCACGGACATGCCGAGCGCGTCGCGGAAGAAGGACGCGGGCATCAGCGTGTGGCCGTTTACGGTAAACGGCGCTGCTGCCAGGGCTTGCGTCTTGCCCTGTTTGGTAAACGACGCCACGTTTGCCTTGAAGCTGACTCCGTTTGGCGACACGATGGTAACCGGGCGGGAGAACAGCACTCCCTGCTGTTCGGACGTATAGACCCCGATGCTGTAGGTGCCCGGCGCCGCCGGTGCGGCGATGCCTGCCGACTCCAGCACGTTGATTTGGACCGGCACGTTAACCGGGAGGTCTTGCGCCGGGTAGACGAGCACGTTCTTGCCGCGAACGCCGACGTACGCGGCCGCAACCCCGTTGACGGTCACGCTGTTCGGCTGGATGTACGCCGGTACGCGGAATTCGAGCGGCAGTACGATTTCGACAAAGCCCTTGTTTTTCTCCAGCGGCATGCCCAGTGCCTTGATTCCGACCTGCAGGCCGGTGACTGCCTGCGCCGCCGTTTTGGTCAGCCCCACTGTGGCCGTGCTGTTGTCCACAGCCACCGGCGCGGCGGGAACTGCCATACCGGTGATGTCGAACGGTTTGGACCAGTACTTTTTCTTGTCCACCGTGACGACCAGCTCGTACGATCCCGCTGTTTTCGGGTTGGTCACAAAGGCATCCAGGCCAAACTCAATGCTCAGCTTGCTGCTGCTGCTAAACCGGCTGGGCGTGCGAAAAGAAACCTTTCCGCCGCTGACGCCGACGTTGGTCACCTGTTCGCCGTTCACCTTGATCGCGGACTCGGAGATGAAGGGCGGGACCATGTCCACACTGGGAAACTCCACCGTGATGTCGGTGCCGCCGCTCACTTTGGCGGACAAATTCAGATCCATCCGGTAACTGCTGCGGGCCCCCGGAGCCTTGTCGGAGAGGGCTACGTCAAAGGACGCCTTTTTGGAATCCTTGATCTCGACTTTCTCCGACTCGTACGTACGATTGTTGTACGACACCTTGTACACGTAGCTGGTTCCGGCCTCGGACGGGTTTTGAATATCCGCCGATGTGGCAAACTCCAGCTTGATGTAGTTGTCCCCGTCCGCGCCGCTGGGCACCTCGATTCGCACGGTGTCACTGTCCGTGACGGAGACGTTCTGGGCTTTGTAGCTGTTAACCTTGACATCGGATTTGTCGATGCTTTTCGGCAGCATGTCCTTTGCCGGGAAATCGACGTAGATGTACTTGCCCTTTTTCAACTTGTCCGACTTGGACAGGCTGATTTTGCCCAGCGTCAACGAGGTGGAAGCTCCCGCATCTTGACTGCTTTGGCTGACTTCGAACGATTTGCTGCTTGTTTTGTTGCTGCTTGAGGATTTGCCGACGGACACCTTGTAGCTTTTTGACGACTCGTTTGAGGTCTCCACTTTGATGGTGTAGTCGCCCTTGCTTTTCGGATTGGTGATCTTGTCGATCGTCAGGGTCAGCGTCGTGTCCGCCTTCACCCGTTCGTCCACTTTTACTTTGACGGTGGTCTTGCTCACTGACACGCTCTTGATGTCGATCGAGCGGCCACGGTCATCCTCCAAGCTGACGTCCGACCGTTTCAGACTTTTGTACACCTTGTAATCGCTGGGAAACTTGACGATGATCTCGTCTCCGGCCTTCAGGTCCTTGTCGATTTCAATCTCGATCGTGTATTCGGTCTCCTCATCCGTGTCCGGATCGTCTGCTGAAACATCTTCCACGGTCAAGGCATGAACGGTCTGCGGAACTGCCGCGAACGGCCCGGTCAACACCGTGACGGCCAACAGCGCGGACAAGCCTGTTTTCGCGCTTTTGTTCACCATTAACGCCTCCTTTTCCTGCAACTCCCTCCATCATAGGAAATGAGTGGGAAAGAAGTCGTTACAAACAGGTAACAAATCCCTGCGAACCGCTTTCTCCGGTGTTTCCCGCAGCCGTGTTCGCTGCACCCTGATGGCCAGGAGGCCGCATTCACGCGTCGATCTTCATCGATTCAGCCACGCCAGCAGCGCCCACCGCCGTTCCATGCGCCGCTTGTAGGCCGGCAGTCCGCGATAGACCTCAACCGCCTCGCGAAACGCCTGCTTGGCCCGTTCCTTCTGCGTAAGCTCCGCGTACAGCTTCCCCAGCTTGTAGTAGACCTCGCACGACGACGTGTGCATGGACGCCAGCTCTTCCAGGAACCCCAGCGCCTTTTCGCGCTGGTTATGGGCGGCATAGGCTTCGCCCAGCCGGAGGTACGGTTCCCCGTATTTGACGCGCGGATTGATCGTCAGAGCTTGCTGAAGCAGCCGCTCTCCCTCCTCCACCCGGCCCAATTTGAGGCAGCAGATGCCGCGATCGCTCAGATACTCGGCCGATTCTCCCATCGACGGCGCTATCTCTTCCAGATAGGCCAATGCCTCCTCGTACCGCCGCCTCTCCATGAGCAGCCGGGCGGCCTCCAGCTTTGCCGAGGTGTCGTGCGGATTGAGCGCTACCTGACGCTTGAGCGCAGCCAGACGCCGGTTTTGGCGAAACGGTTTGGTAATGTCGGGCAGCAGCCGGACAAAGCGAAGATCAAGCAGATACAAAAGAAGCAAAATGATGATCAGGGCGGCAAACGGGTTGCCGGTCAGCCACCACAAGATCGAAAACAAGAAGACTTTCCCCACAGTTTCTCCCTCTATTCTTCGCGTAAGTTGTTCGCTATTACTATAAGAGGCTCCCTGGTCATTGTCAATTTTTGTTAGAAAAAGAAAAGACTACCCTCTGAGGTAGTCCTCTTCTTCCTTTTCGTCGCGCGGCACCGGCACTTCGCCTACTACGGTGTACAGGGAAGCGGCCTCCTCCTTGCGCGGGTTCTCCTTGATGTCCTCCACTTTGACCACGACGATCTTCTGGCCGAAGCGAATTGCCAGTTTGTCGCCGATCTTGACAGTGCTGGAGGCTTTCGCAGGCCGGTCGTTGATTTCCACGCGCCCCTGATCGCACACTTCCTTGGCCAGGGTGCGCCGTTTGATCAGCCGCGACACTTTCAGGTATTTGTCCAACCTCATGGACACGGTTCCCCCCTTCTTTTATTCGCGGTGTTTTGCTTCCTCCCACCAGGCGTCCATCTCCTGCAGATTGGTCTCTTCAAAGGTACGGCCTGCCTGGCGCAGTTTCTCCTCGATGTAGGCAAAGCGGCGCTTGAATTTGCGGTTGGTCTTCGCCAATGCTTCCTCCGGGTCCAGCTTGAGGAAGCGGGCGAGATTGACGACCGCAAACAGCAGATCGCCCAGTTCACCGGCGCGCTCTTCCGGCGCAGCTTCCCGCAGCTCCCGGAACTCTTCCTCCACTTTCCCGAAAACGTCGGCGATGTCGTCCCAGTCAAACCCGACTTCTGCCGCCTTTTTCTGCAGCTTGTAGGCGTACATCAACGCCGGCAGGTCGCGCGGAATGCCGTCCAACTGCGACCGGGAGCCAGGCTCGATGCCTTTGGCCGCCTTTTCCCGGGCCTTGATTTCCTGCCAGTTGGCCAACGCTTCCTCCGCGTTGCCTGCGCTTTTGTCGCCAAACACGTGCGGGTGACGGCGAATCAGCTTTTCGTTTAGCCCGGCGACGACGTCGTCTACAGTGAAGTAGCCGTCCTCCGCCGCCATCTGGGCATGCAGCATGATCTGCATCAGGAGGTCTCCCAACTCTTCGCACATCGCGTCGGGATCGTCGTCGTCGATGGTCTCCAGCACCTCGTACGTCTCTTCGATCAGATTCTTGCGGATGCTCTGATGGGTCTGCTCCCGATCCCATGGACAGCCATCCGGGCTGCGCAGGATGGCGACAATCTCTTTCAAATAGGCAAACTGCCGGTAACGCACCCGCTCGTCCTGCGTCGGCGCCACGTAGACCAGTGTCAGGTTGCCGAAGTGATCCAGCCGGTCCAGCTCGTACAGCGGCACCGTTTCGATCCGCTCCTGTCCGGCTACGCCGACTGCGGTCGCCACCGTGACTGGATGCTCGTCCGGCAGTACCTCCATCAGCGTCAGCTTGACGTCGGAGGCCACAAACCTGTCATACACCTGAGCGATAATGGTGTGCAGCATCGGATTTACCTGATCAGCCCGCATGTCCGTGCCGTCCAGCAGGGCAAACCCCTCGATCGGATCGATCTGCAGGCGGGCAAACAGCGGATCGAGAAAACTTTGTCCGCCTCCGATCACAACACGGACCTCTCCGTTCGCCTCCCGCTCCAGCAGCAGTTGGACAGTTCGCTCCGCCACCAGCGGATGACCGGGCACAGCGTAGACAATGCTGCCCTCCTCTGCCGTTTTTGCCAGAAGCGTCTCGACAATCCGTTCGTACACCTCTGCAAATGTCCCGTGCTGTTCGTAAATCTCGTCGAACGACTCGTAGGCGACACCCTCCGCGGCCAGACTGGCCACCACCGGGTGCTCCCGGGTTCTGAGGTAGAGCTTTTTAGCCTGCTTCAATGTACGGTAGACCCCGTACGGCAGTTGTTCCAAATCGCCCGCGCCGAGTCCGACGACCGTAATCGTGCCCGCCGCATCACTCATGCGCCGTCCCTCCTTGTTTTCCTTCTCAACTCATTGTCCGCGCAGCAGACCAATCCGTTCCAGCAGCGCAACGATCCGTGCCCCCTTCGGCAGGAAGCGGAGATCGTCCCGCGTCAATCCGCCCGTTTTCAACAGCGCCAGCAAATAGACCACTGCGCCACACCCGACCGCTAACAGGGCCGTAAGCGTGTAGGCAAGCCGGCTGGACGAAAGCGCGCCGGGCGCCAGCATCATGCATCCCCATTCCACCACAAGCACGACGACGGACATGATCAGCACCGACAAAAACGGCTTCTTGGCAATCTGCCGCAAACCGATGCGCGCCTTGGTGTACTTGACGACTCCCAACACGTTGAGCCCCATGGCGACCAGATACGCCATCACAGTGGCAAACGCCGCCCCGGCAATGCCCCAGAACGGCACCAGCGCCAGGTTCAGCACCAGTTTGAAGACGACTCCGATCAGCAGGTTGCGGGCCGGGCGCATCACCCGTCCCATTCCCTGCAGGATGCCGACACTGGCGATGCTCAGCGTGGCAAACAGGATGGTAAAGGCCTGGATGGCCAGCGCTTCCGTCCCTTTGTCGTCGCCGTAGAGCATGATGTTGACCGGCTCTGCCAGCAGCGCCAGTCCGACCGAAGCCGGCAGTCCCAGCAAAAAGGTGAGCCGGATCGCCACTTCCGAACGGCCGGCAATCAGCCGGTACTGCCGCTGTGCCGCCGCCTCGCTGATCGCCGGAACCAGCGCCAGCGAGAGGGAAGTGGCGAAAAACGTGCCAAACTGAATCAACGGCTGCCCCCGGTCATAGGCGCCCTTTGCCACTTTCGCCAATTCTTCCTCCATGCCGCTCCACTGCAGCATGTTGACGACGGTCAGCGAGTCCACCAGCGGGATCAGGGGCAGCACCAGCGCCCCCATGCAGATTGGCAGGGCGTAAAACAACAGGCTTTTCAGCACCTGCCGGTTGCCCCAGACAGCCACGTCGGCCGATTGGGTCACGCCCTCCCCGATCGGTCCGGACTGCTTGTCCCTTTTCCAGTACCACAACAGGACAAGCACCGCCGCCACCGCCCCGGGAAATGCGGCGAAAACTGCGCCCGTTCCTGCCAAATATGCGTCCTGGTAGACGCTCATGGCCCAGAAAGCGGCCAACAGAATGAAAACAACCCGGATCAGCTGTTCAATCACCTGCGATACCCCGGTCGGCATCATGTTTTGATGTCCTTGAAAGTACCCTCGCAAAATGGCTGCCATCGGCACGATCGGCAGCGACCAGGCGACCGCCCGTAGTGGGGTGACCAGGTGTTCATCCCCCATGAAGCTGGCGATCAGCGGTGCTCCGCCGTACAGCAGCGCAAAGAAAAAGAACCCCAGCACCACAAGTGTGACGCTGGCAACGCGAAACGCCTTGCGCGCGCCAAGCACATCCCCGACCGCGATGCGTTCGGAGACAATCTTGGAGATGGCGATGGGAAACCCGGCCGTCGCCAGGATCAACAGCGTGGTATACAGCGGATACACCTGCATGTAGACGTACAAGCCGATGTCGCCGGCAATATTTTGGTACGGGATGCGGTACACTGCACCCAGCAGTTTGGAGACCAGCCCGGCTGCCCCCAATATGGCCGCTCCTTTTACAAATTGGACGGATGCCTTTTCCTGAGCCATGCGCGTGATGTTCTCCTCTCAAAACACAAACTGCGTCCATTATATCACAACCGATCAACGGGAAGAAAAGCGGGGGATTGACGCGTCCTCCACCTCCGGACGTAAAAAAAAACAGCCCCGCCGCACGAGGCTGTTTGACGTGTTACTGCTCCATCTGCTTGGCCAGGAAACCGGCCGCTGTCTCTGCCATTTTCATTTCCAGATCGCCCATCTTGGTCCCCTCGTTTTTCGTGAGGAGAATCACCGCACCAATCGGGTCGCCGCCGGCCACGATCGGCGCGATCACAAAGGACCCGTACGTTTCTTGCAGGTCGCGGCAAATTTCATACGTGCCCGAATTCTTTTCGACGCGCGTCTTCCGCTCTTCCAGGCATTTTTCCACGATGCTGCCGATCGGCTTCTCCAGGTACTCCTTCTTGGATGCGCCGGACACGGCGATGACGCTGTCGCGGTCGGAAATCAGGATGATATGGTTCAGGCTTTCGTACAGCGAGTCAGCGTATTCCTTGGCGAAATCACCCAGTTCTCCGATGGGCGAATACTTCTTCAGGATAACCTCCCCGTCGCGGTCCACGAAGATCTCCAGCGGATCGCCTTCGCGAATGCGCAGGGTGCGACGAATCTCCTTTGGTATCACGACCCGGCCGAGGTCGTCGATGCGACGAACAATACCAGTTGCTTTCATGTCATGTTGCCTCGCTTTCGTGAGAAGTGGGTTGTGAAAGAGTTGGTGGTTACCTGTATTTTTTCCTCAGATTCTCATTTTAACGACGAGTGACGACTGCAACATTTTCCAGTTTGATTTTGTTACTCTCCCCCGGGCGGTAGCGAGTGACTATAGTATTCGCCGGAGCTTCAAGAATATGCGAGAAAACGAAAAAACAGGGAACCTGAGTTCCCTGTCAGACTGAAGACGTTGCATTTCCAGGCCAAAAGGCCTGCACTCAAAAGACCCGTCCTATTTGGCCTGTTCCGCAGGCTGTTTCACTTCCGGAAGGTTGTACTTGGTAATCAGCTTGTCCAGCTCGGTATTGCCGAATTTGTCGTACTCCTGCTCCAACGCCTGCGCGCGAAGCTGTTCCTTCATCTCGTCAAAGCTCTTTTGTTTCCGGCTTTCCACCTTCATTACATGGTAGCCGTAATCAGTTTTTACCGGATCACTGATTTGCCCGATTGGCAGTTTCAGGGCCGCGTCCTTGAACTCCGGCACCCATTGGCTCACGTCGGCGTCTTCGTACAGACCGCCCGTGTCCTTGCTGCCCGGGTCGTCGCTGTGCTCTTTGGCCAGTTTGGCGAAATCCTCCCCTTTTTTCAGGCGGGCCGCCAGATCGTTGGCCAGTTTGAGCGCTTCTTCCGGTTTCCGATTTTCGGTGGAGATCAGGATGTGGCGGACAGAGGCGACGGTCAGCGATTCCTTGCTCATGCCGTCGTACATCTTTTTCAACGCCGCGTCATCAATGTTCTTTTTCAGCACGTTGATCGAGTTGTTGATGAGCGTCATCTGATCGATCACGAGATTCTTGGTGACGCCCTGATTCTCCATCAGCTTGTCAAACTTGGCATTGTCGTTGCCCAGGAGGCTGAGATACTGCTCTTTGATCTTGTCGAAGCTCTTCTCAGCCGTCTCCCTGGACTCTTTCTCGATCGCAGCGTCGGCTTTGGCGGCCAGGATTTTCGTCGCCGTGAATTCACGGGCGAACGTTTTTAACATCTCCTGATCCGCCACTTCGATCATTTGCCCCTGCATCGGATTGAGGAAGTTAATCACTCGCAGGAACGTCTCAAATTCCTTCCCGCTGAGCGTGCCTCCCTGGTACTCGACGACAGCGGCATTTTGATCCACTTTGAACGGCAGGTTCAGCTTGGGAAACTGCGCCAGCGGATCGTTTGCCTGGTCACCTGCTGCTTGGTTCTGGTTGGTCTGGTTGGAAGCATCTGTGTTGTTGTCTCCTCCGCATCCGGTCAGCAGTGCCACGACCAGGACGGCGGAAGACAAAATGGCTACAGATCGTTTCATGGAATGGCTCTCCCTTCCCGAAAAGCCCGTTCTCCCTCAGGAGACGGTGCTTTCCGTACTGGTGTCCTTGCGCACCAAGTGAAATTGACGCAGCAGCTTTTCGACAAGCTGCACGCCTTCATCTTCCCGTAACCCTTTTACTTTAACAGTAATGACGATCTGTTGTCCACCCGAGAGCCCCAATCGCCTGTTCCAATTGCTGGCCAGTGCGAACAACGCGCCGCCGTCGATGTTGTTGTTCTGGCTGGGATGCAGATACAGTTTGATCTCGTCCGGATTTTTCTGGCTGATCTCGGTGATGTGGTGCTTGAGCGCGTACACCCGCAGGCGTGAGATCGTGAGCAGGTTCTCCACCGGTTTCGGCACGGGGCCGAAGCGGTCCAGCAGTTCCTCGGCCAGGTCGTCCACGTCCTCCAGGGAGGAGACGGCCACAAATTTTTTGTACATCTCGATTTTCTGCCGGCTGTCGGTGATGTAGAGCGACGGGATGTAGGCGTCCAGCTGCAGGTTGATCTCCACCGGGGAGACGCTCTCCTGCTTCACTTCCCCTTTCAGCTCGTCAATCGCCTCTTTCAGCATCTGGCTGTACAGGTCAAACCCGACCGAGTTGATGAATCCATGCTGCTCGGCGCCCAGCAGATTCCCGGCGCCGCGGATGGAGAGGTCGCGCATCGCGATCTTAAAGCCAGAGCCGAGCTCGGTAAACTCCTTGATCGCCTGCAGCCGCTTCTCCGCCACTTCGGTCAGCACTTTGTCCCGCTGGTAGGTAAAGTAGGCATAGGCAATCCGGTTGGACCGGCCAACCCGTCCACGGAGCTGGTACAGTTGGGACAAGCCCATTTTGTCCGCATTGTAGATGATCAGCGTGTTCACGTTGGGGATGTCCACGCCCGTTTCAATGATCGTCGTGCTGACCAGCACATCGTAATTGCCTTCCAAAAAGTCCAGGATGATGCCTTCCAGCTCGCTCTCGTTCATCTGGCCGTGCGCCACGGCGACGCGGGCGTCCGGCACGAGCGCAGCGATTTGCTCCGCCATCTGCTCGATCCCCTGCACCTGGTTGTAGAGGAAAAAGACCTGACCACCACGGGCCAGTTCCCGTTCGATCGCCTCCCGCACCAGCGCCGGGCCGTACTCCATGACATAGGTTTGCACCGGGAAGCGGTTTTCCGGCGGCGTCTCGATTACGGACAGGTCGCGCACGCCGATCATCGACATGTGCAGTGTCCGTGGAATCGGCGTCGCGGTCAGGGTCAGCACATCCACGTTGGTCTTCATCTGTTTCAGTTTTTCCTTGTGGGTGACACCAAAACGCTGTTCTTCATCGACGATCAATAGTCCCAGGTCGCGAAACTGGACGTCTTTGGACAGCAGTCGGTGCGTCCCGATGACGACGTCCACCGTGCCTTCCTTCAGCCCTTTCAGCGCGGCGTTCTGCTCTTTGCGCGAGCGGAACCGGCTGAGCACTTCGACACGGATCGGGTAGTCGGCAAAACGCTCGCGGAAGGTCTCGTAATGCTGCTGCGCCAAAATGGTGGTGGGCACAAGCACCGCCACCTGCTTGCCGTCCATGACCGCCTTGAAGGCCGCCCGGATGGCCACCTCTGTCTTGCCGTAACCCACGTCGCCGCAGACGAGACGGTCCATCGGCCGACGCTTTTCCATGTCCTGCTTGACTTCAGCGATCGCCCGGAGCTGGTCGGGCGTCTCCTGGTAGGGAAACATCGCCTCAAACTCCCGCTGTTCCGCCGTGTCAGGCGAGAAGGCGTGGCCCACAGCCGCTTCCCGGGCCGCGTAGAGCTTGATCAGGTCTTCCGCAATGTCTTTGACGGAGGACTTCACCTTGTTCTTGACGCGCTTCCACTCGCTGCCCCCGAGGCTGTAGATTTTCGGCTCCGACTCTTCGCTGCCCACGTATTTCTGCACGTGGTCAATCTGGTCGATCGGCACAAACAGGCTGTCTCCGCCGGCGTACTGAATATGCAAGTAATCTTTATGAATTCCGAGAATTTCTTTGGTTTCGATCCCCAGGTATTTGCCGATCCCGTGGTTGACGTGCACGACGTAGTCGCCCGGTTTCAGCTCCAGGTAGTTTTTGATCCGCTCGGCGTTGGTCATCGTCTGTTGGACTTTGCGCGCCTTGCGCTGTTTGGGGGTAAAGACTTCCCCCTCGGTGATGACGACGAGCTTGTTCAACGGCAGTTCAAACCCGGTTTGCAGGTTGCCGATAATAATGGTCGGACGACCGGGTGGAACCGATTCCACCGACTCGGTCAGCAGGTCGGCTTCCATCTCGTAGTCATGCAGCACCCGTTCCAGACGCTTGGCCCGCTCCAGATCGGCGGCAACGAAAACGATCTGGTCCTGCGATTTTTTCCAACGGGCCAGCTCCGTCTTCAGCACGTTCATCTGGCCGTGGAAGTTTTGCATCGTCCGGCAGGTGAGATTGACGATGTTTTGCGGCTGCGTTTTGGGCGATTGGCGCAAAAACAAAGACAGGTAGACGATCTGCCGCTTTTTCGCGCCCACGGTCTCCTCGTAGGAGCGGGACAAGCTCAAATTGGCCATGTACTCCCCTTCGGCGATCCGGCCGGTCAGCCACTCCGCCTCCTCTTTTTGAAGCTGCGCCGCCGTATCCAGCACGCGGGACGGTTCGTCCACGATCAGCACCGTGTCAGCCGGCATATAGGAAAGCAGCGTATCGTTCGTCGGGTAAAGGACCGAGATGTAGGAATAGAGATGGGAAAACCGCTGTCCCTGCATCATCCGTTCCACGTCGGCGCCGATTTTTTGCACCACTTTTTCCTTGGCCGCCCCGTCCGTCAGTTTGGATACGGTTTCGCCCAGCTTTTGCTCCAGCCGGACAGCTGCCTCCTGCAAGAGTGCGGTCGTGGCAAAGACCTCCTTGGCCGGCCCGATTGTAAACGACTGGACGGACGTAAGCGAGCGCTGCGTTCCCATGTCAAATGTGCGGATCGAGTCGATTTCCACATCAAACAGCTCGATCCGCACCGGCCATTCCGAGTCGATCGGGTACAGGTCAATGATCCCGCCGCGCACGCTGAATTCACCTTTTCGCTCCACCATGTCGACGCGCTCGTACCCCAACTCCACACAGCGGAGCAAAAACGCGTCAATGTCCAGTTCTTCGCCGACCCGCAGTTCGATCTGCGCGTCCCGCCAGATGTGAGGCGGCACGACCAGACGGCGTACGCCGGCGAACGGCGCAACCAAAATACCCGTAAAGCCTCGGGCTAAACGGTTGAACACGTGTACGCGCTGCGCCAGCATCTCGGGACTGGCGATCGCCAGTTCGGAGCCTATCAATTCGTTTCCGGGAAAGAGCAGCACCTCGTCGGCAGGGAGGAGTTCGATCAGATCCTCGTACACTTTTTGCGCTTGAAACATGTTATGGGTGATGACGCACATCGGACGGCCCGCCATCTGTTTGAGCGCCACCATCAGCGCTTGCCGGGCGGAACCGGCCAGACCGGAGACGAGCTGTTCGTGCAGCCCCTTTTCCAGGCCGGCGACAATTGTCCCGATGTTGGCGTCCCGTTTTATCGGGTTAATGATGACTTGCATTCATTAGTCCCCTCTCTGGATTTTCTGTCATGCGAAAAGAAGCCTTAGCTCAAGAAGCCAAGGCCTTGTCCTTGCAAGCCTTCCACCGAAAGCATTTCGCTTCCTCCATATATTATTATTTATAAGAGGATGCAGCTGTAGGAGTGTTATTGGAGCGGATTACCGATCAGGGAAAGCTCCGGATGCAGATCCAGCGCCTCACGACAGTAGGCGCACGTGATGCTGACAACCGTGTCCCCCTCAGGTTCTTTGGTTATTATAAGAGCACGTTCTTCCGGGGTCAAGGAATCCAACCCCAACTGTGCTTCCGTCACACGCGCATCGTCAAATTCCGCAATCCTGATGCCGCAGCAGCGGCAGACATAGCGAATGCTCACTCGCAATACACCCCCAGGCGAATCTACCGCTTAGTATGGTCGAGGGGGTGGAAAAACATACTTGATCAAGCCGCATGGCGTGAGCGGTTTTTTGACGTTCAGACGCTTAACCGTGTTACTTCCGACTGTTGTAGCGGTTCATCACGAGCTCAAACGGTTCTCTCGTCCACATCGCGGCAGCCTCAGCCGCCTGCTCCACGGCAGCGTTGATCACCGGGCGCTCGGCGGCAGAAAAAGTCTGCAAAACGTAATCGCTTACACTCCTTCCCGGTTCGGGGCGACCGATGCCCACCTTGATTCGCTTGAACTCCTGGGTACTCATGTGCTGGATCAGCGATTTGATGCCGTTGTGTCCGCCAGCGCTGCCCTTTAACCGCAGGCGAAGCTGGCCGCAAGGCAGATCCAAATCGTCGTAAATTACCACAATATCATCCGGCGTCAGCTTGTAAAACGACAGCACCTCGATAACGGACTCCCCGGACAGATTCATGTAAGTCTGCGGTTTGACCAGCAGCACCTTTTCCCCTTCGATCCGGCCCTCGCCAACAATGGCGCGAAACTTGTGCTGTTGTACGGGAATGTTCCACTTATCGCTAATTTTATCTATGGCCATAAACCCTGCATTATGTCTTGTATCTTCATATTTTTTGCCGGGGTTGCCCAGCCCAATGATCACTTTCACGGTTGTTCCCTCCTAACCTCCCCTCATTGTACATAGAAAACCAAGCTCCGCCAAGGCGGTGACACCTACATAAAAAAGCCCCGAACATCCGGGGCACAGACTGAAGACAAACGGTTCATGGAGTTAGCGTCCACAAAAAATGATTTCCAGGCCGAAAGGCCTGCACATTCATCAACCGAAGCGGAAGACAATGTGCATCGCATGGAGGGATGGGCCAAGCGAGCGAGCCCGATCTCCCCTGCGCCGCGGACTTTGTCTACACGCTGAGCCCCGAACATCCGGGGCAGGAGCCACTCTATGTGGTTTTGGCTTTCTCTGGCGGCGATCCGGCCTCTTCGGCCACAGCCTCGGCCGACTGTTCCGCCTCCACTGCTTCGTCCGACTTGGCCTTCACCGGCAGGATGCTTACGACCACTTCCATCTCGTCAATCCCGAGATCGACGTCGGGCGGAATCTCCAGATCTTTGGCCAGCACCACGTCCCCGATGTTGAGGCCGTCGACATTGACGGTAAACGCTTCGGGAATGCTGCCGGGCAGGCAGGAGATTTCCACGCTGTGGCGGACCAAGGTGGCCACCCCCAGTTCCGGGTCACCCTCCAGCAGCACCGGGACGCTGGTGTGCACTTTTTCATTCATATTGATTTTTTTGAAGTCAGCGTGAAGAATGTTGCCCTTCACGGGATGACGCTGCAGTTCGTAGACCATCACGGGGTGTTCGTTGCCGTTGACCACCAGCTTGAATGGCTTGTTGGTGGACTGATGGCGCAGGGCCTGATCCAGTTCCCGTCCATTCACCTGGATCGCCAGATTCTGGACGTCGCTTCCGTAGACGACAGCCGGGACCCAGCCCTGGCGTCGCAGTTCGTTGTTCGTCGGCTGTTCTCCCTTGCGGCGGATGATCGCCTTGATCGTTTCCACAAAAAAACCTCCTCTGGACATCTAGCAGATTCTTCCTTCTCCCTAGCTTGTCCAGCGGAGGCGTATTTCAATCGTCTGACCGGGTTGTACTAATCAAACAGCTTGCTGACAGACAGCTCTTCGTGAACGCGGATGATCGCTTCCCCGATAATCGGTGCCACAGACAGCACCTTGATCTTGTCGATCATCCGATCCTGGCTCAACGGGATGGTGTTGGTCACTACCAATTCGCTAATCTTGGAATCGTTGATTCGCTGGATGGCCGGGCCGGACAGCACCGGATGCGTGCAGCACGCGTACACGTCACGCGCACCTGCTTCCACCAGCGCGTTGGCCGCCAGCGTAATCGTGCCAGCCGTATCGATGATGTCGTCAATGATGATTGCTGTCTTACCCTCGATGTTCCCGACGATGTTCATCACTTCTGCAACATTTGGCTCCGGACGGCGCTTGTCGATGATCGCAATCGGCGCTTCCAGGCGCTCCGCCAGCCTGCGGGCACGGGTTACGCCACCGTGGTCAGGCGAGACGACGACGATGTCCTGCAGGCCTTTTTCGGCAAAGTATTTCCCCAGAATCGGTACGCCCAACAGGTGGTCGACCGGGATGTCGAAAAAGCCCTGGATTTGCGTCGCGTGCAGGTCCATCGTGATGACGCGGTGCGCCCCTGCGGTCTCGATCAGATTGGCGACCAGTTTGGCCGTAATCGGATCGCGCGCGCGGGCTTTCCGGTCCTGACGGGCGTACCCGTAATACGGAATCACGACGTTGATGCTCTTGGCAGAGGCGCGTTTCAGCGCATCGACCATCACAAGCAGTTCCATCAGGTGTTCGTTAACGGGAGCACATGTTGGCTGAATCACAAACACGTCACAACCGCGAACGCTTTCGTTCAATTTGATTTGACACTCGCCGTCGCTGAAGCGGACTGCTTCCGCATTGCCCAGCGGTACACCGATGTGCTCCGCAATCTCTTTTGCCAGTTGGCGATTTGCGTTGCACGTAAAGACTTTCAGTTTGGGATCGCGGTAGTTAGCCATGATAGTTAAAAAAACCCCCCGTTGTTAATCCTTCTTGCCTTTGCGTGGCAGTTTGTTAGCATAACCCGGCTTGTTTATCTGACGCTCTCGAGCAATGGCCAGCGCTTCGTCCGGCACGTCCTGTGTAATGGTGGAACCCGCTGCTACATACGCTTGTTGTCCCACAGTAACCGGCGCAACAAGATTGGTGTTGCAGCCGATAAAGGAGCCGTCCATTACGACTGTTTTGTGTTTGACGGCGCCGTCATAGTTGACCGTAATCGTACCGCAGCCGATGTTGACACCCTCGCCAATCTCGGCGTCGCCTACGTAGCTGAGGTGCGGTACCTTGGTGCCTTTGCCGATTTTCGCATTTTTCAGTTCGACAAAGTCGCCGATTTTGACACTCGGGCCAATTTCCGTTCCCGGCCGCACATAAGCAAACGGTCCGACCGTGGAGTCTGCTTCCACACGAGCGTCGACCATGACGGAGTAGGAGATGGTGACACGGTCTGCCACCTGCACATTGCTCAAATCCGCCTGCGGACCAATCACGCAATCGGCGCCGATGGTTGTCCCTGCGCGCAAATACGTTCCGGGCTGAATCACCGTATCCGCACCGATCACCACGTCCGCTTCGATGTACGTGGATGCGGGGTCGACAATGGTCACGCCGTTTTTCATATGGCGCACGGCGATGCGTTTGCGCATGTATGCTTCGGCTTCGGCCAGCTGCGAGCGGTCGTTGACGCCCATCGTTTCATCCGGGTCAACCGCTTCAAACGCGGCCACCTTTTCTCCTGCTTCCCGCAGAATGCCGATACAATCCGTCACATAGTATTCACCTTGAGCGTTGTCATTTTTCACTTGTGCCAAGGCTTTCAATAATTTTTGATTGTCAAAACAGTATATGCCTGTGTTGATTTCTCTGATCACCCGTTCCTCTGGAGTTGCGTCCTTGTGCTCGACGATCGCCTGCACCTCACCTGTTTCACTGCGCACGATGCGTCCGTAACCGGTCGGGTCCGGGACGACAGCAGTCAGTACAGTTGCAGCTGCCTGCTGCTCTTCGTGATAGCGCAAGAGAGCAGTGAGCGTCTCCTCGGACAGGAGGGGTACATCTCCGTACAAAATAAACGTAGTTCCTTCTTTCGCCTGCAAAAACGGTACCGCCTGCTGTACGGCATGAGCCGTACCCAACTGTTCCTTCTGCAAAGCGTACGTGACGCGGTCGCCCAATCTGGAACGAACAGCGTCAGCACCATGACCTACGACGACGATGACATCCTCCACCCGCATGGAAGCCAGCGTGTCCACCACATGCTGGACCATGGGCTTGCCGCAGACGGGGTGAAGAACTTTGTACAGCTTCGATTTCATCCGCGTTCCCTGACCGGCAGCCAGTACCACGGCATGGATCTTAGACATGTCAACCCTCCAACGTATAAGTTCCACAATGACTATATCTTAATCAAATGGTGATTTCAAGACGGTAGGCACTGGTTTCCCATGGCGATTTTTAGTCGTTTGACGCCTGTTTCCCACCTGGATTATGATGGGAAGTGAACCGAGAGCGGGTCTTCAAGGGAATTGTCAGTCTCTTGCGAAAATATAAATGTAACATTTTTTACATTTTTCCCAACTCCGCCCTCCGTGTTCTGACCGTTACATGACAAGGCAAGGGGGATGGTGGCGTTGAGCGCTGGCGTATACATGTTGACCGGGTATCTGGGCAGCGGAAAGACGACGCTGTTACAAAAACTGCTGGCCTATCTGCAAAGCCAGGACGGTCGGGTCGTGGTCCTGATGAATGAAATGGGCGATGAAGACATCGACGGCGAGCAGATTCAGGGTTTTGGCTTTCCGGTAAAAAAGCTTCTGGACGGCTGCATCTGCTGCTCCATTCGCGGGGAGCTGACGGAAGGTCTGAAGGACATTCTCGCTTCCTTTGAGCCTGACCACATCCTGATCGAAACCACCGGCGTGGCCGATCCGGTCGATGTAGTGGACGCACTGACACATCCGGAGCTGTACGACAGATTGGAGCTCAAGGGAATCATCAGCGTCGTGGACGCGTCCCGCTTCCGCAGCCTTATCTCCCGTTTTCAGTCGAGCAGCACGCTGGTCAAGACGATCCGCAACCAGGTGAAGTACGCCGATTTGCTTCTATTAAATAAAATCGATCTGGTCACCCCGGATGTGTTGGAAAAAGTAAAGGCCAAGCTGCTGGAGCTGAATCCGCACGCTCCGATCCACCAGACGATCCAGAGCGACATGGACCTGCGGGAACTGTTGAACATCAAACGCGCCGCCGAACGCAGTGCAGCCATACAGGCCCGTGACAAGGCCGGCACTCCTGTGCAAAAAAGCATAGGACGAATGTCCACCCTGGATAAAGTAAAACGATCGCTCGGCTTCTCAGCCGGTCAGCCGTCGCTGTACAACAGCATCGAAACCTTTTCCTACCATTTTACTGGACCGGTAGACGCAGACAAGTTTGAGGATTTTCTCTGGGATCTGCCGAAAAACGTCTACCGCGCCAAAGGGTACGTGCTGTTTAAAGGAAGGGAGGAACTGATTTCATTTCAGCACACCGAAAACCAGGTGCACCTGTTTCCGTTCGAAAACTTCGGTCCGAAGATGGTAGCCGTCTTTATCGGCGAAGGATTGGACAGGGAAAAAATCATAGCCGATCTGGAGGCCTGCTATTAGCGGCGAAAACGGCAACAGGACCGGGACCGGTGGAACAGCCTCGCCTGGCTTTTCGTCCGGCTGCTTCGGCAAGAACAAAGCACCCAGTCGTCGAGACCGGGTGCTTTTTGCTGGACTTGAATCAAGCGCCTGCTTCGATGGTGTTCTCTTCTTCCTGACCGACGCGCTCGTATTCAGCCAGCACAGCAGCCTGAATCTTTTCGCGCGTGGCAGAGGAGATCGGATGTGCGATGTCGCGGAACTCCCCATCCGGGGTGCGTTTGCTGGGCATCGCAACAAACATGCCATTGTTCCCGTCAATGACACGGATATCATGAACCACGAATTCATGGTCAATCGTAATGGACGCAATGGCTTTCATTCTACCATCCGTATTCACTCGGCGAAGTCTTACGTCTGTTACTTCCATTAAGTTCACTCCCTTTATCTATCAAAGCGTTTAGGATTATTTCCACGCTCTGGGTAAATATTCCTGCTGGGTTACCGAATTTTTGAAAAAAAAAACGATAATTTTTCTCTCCCCTGCGGGACAAATGCGCAAAAAACAAGTCCGACACGGCCTGGTGTCGGACTTTTTGATTATTCTACACGATTCTCCATTATTCTCCTGCGTACGCAATGACTTCGATTTCCACCTTGACGTCGCGCGGCAGACGAGCCACTTCCACCGTAGAACGGGCCGGTTTGTGATCGCCAAAGTATTCGGCGTACACGTCATTCAGCCGGCCAAAATCGTTCATGTCCTTGATAAACACAGTCGCTTTCACCACATCAGCGAGCGACAGCCCGGCTTCGGCCAGGATCGCCTTGATGTTGGCAAACACCTGGTGCGCCTGGTCCACGATATCCCCTTCGACCAGGGTGCCGTCCGGGCGCAGCGGGATTTGACCGGATGCATACAGAAACGGGCCTGCCTTGACCGCCTGGCTGTACGGACCGATTGCCGCCGGCGCCTTGTCCGTCGAAACAAATGAAATCGCCATCTGTTCATTACTCCTCTCTGTTGTGAAAATAACTGCCCAGCTCGATCTCGATTTGCTTGCCCTTCACATCCACATCGCGCAGCTTGGCCAGCGAAACGTACTCGTCCACGAGACGATCCGTGACGTCAGCCGTCTCCACCAACACGCCGCAGCCCACCACAGTGGCGCGGAACTCCTGCAGGAGATCGATCATGCCGCGAATCGTGCCGCCGGCCTTCATGAAATCGTCGACGATCAGGACACGGGACTGTTCGGCCAGCGCGCGGCGGGCAAGCGACATCGTCTGAATGCGCTTGCTCGAGCCGGACACGTAATTGATGCTGACCACGGATCCTTCCGTCACCTTGTTGTCGCGCCGAACGATCACAACTGGCACGTTCAGATAGGCGGCCGTTGCGTAGGCGAGCGGAATCCCCTTGGTTTCCACCGTCATGACCACTTCCACGTTCTTTTCGGCAAAGGCGGTGGCAAACAGCTTGCCGATCCGGGCCATGGTGGCCGGATGGCCGAGGATGTCAGACATGTACAGGTAGCCGCCCGGCAGCAGGCGGTCGGGATTTTCCAAATGGCCGATCAGTTCGCGCATGAAGTGAAGGGCCTGTTCCGTCTTCATCTGAGGAATGTACTTCACGCCGCCAGCCGCTCCCGCTACCGTTCGCAGCGCACCCACACCCTGGCTCTCAAACGCTTCCTTGATAATGGACAAGTCTTCGCTGATGGACGACTTTGCCGCTCCGTACTGTTCGGCAAACATGGTGAGTGGAATCAGCGTGTGGGGATGGGCGAGCAAGTGCTGCGTCATGTCGACCAGACGCGCACTTCTGCGCATTTTCTTCATGATTCTTCCTCCAAAAAAACCGAATATTATGGTGCTAATTTATCATTTCCATACGGGATCATGCAAGCATTTCCCCATCAGGCATCCCCAGCATGCGGGCCACGAACACGTCTTTGACAAATCCGCGCAGCGCGTTGTAGATACGGTGGACCTTCGCTTCCTTTTGCACGAGGGCGAACACGGTCGGTCCGCTCCCCGACATCAGCACCCCGTCCGCTCCCGACTGTTCCATCAGCTCCTTGATCTGCCGGACCTGCGGGTGCATGTCCAACGTCACCTCTTCCAGCACGTTACCCATGGAGCGGCACATCAGTGAAAAATCCTGTTCGCGAATCGACCTGATCATTTGCTCTGTGGAAGGATGGCGGGCGATCTCCTGAACGCGCAATCGGCCGTACACGTCAGCCGTGGAGACCCCGATCGGCGGTTTCGCCAATATGACCCAGCAAGGAGCGGGAGCCGGCAAATGGGTGATCTGCTCGCCTCTCCCCCTGGCGAGTGCCGTGCCGCCGTAGACGCAAAACGGCACATCGGACCCGATTTCCGCCCCGATGGCGGCCAGCTCGTCCAGACTCAGCCCGAGATTCCAAAGCTTGTTTAGGCCGCGCAGGGCGGCTGCCGCGTCACTGCTTCCTCCGGCCAGTCCGGCGGCTACCGGAATCTGTTTGTCAATATGCACATGTACGCCCTGACGTATCTGATAGCGTTCACGCAGCAGCACCGCCGCCTTGTAGGCGTGGTTGCGTATGTCGTCCGGTACAAAACTGGCAGAGCAGTCCAGCGTAATGGCGCCGTCCTGGCGCAAGGTCAGGTCTACGCGATCCGCCAAGTCCACTGTGGTCATCACCATTTCCACTTCGTGATAACCGTCCGGCCGTTTGGCCAGCACGTCGAGAGTCAGGTTGATTTTGGCGGGCGCTTTGACCGAGATACGCATGTTGTTCACCTCTGCCTACGTTCAGATTTTCTAGTCTCTTATTGTAGCACAGGGGTTCTCTGCCGTGCCAGTTGGACGGAAGAAAAGCCTATCGCTGTTTTCCGGGATACGCCCAGATGCCCGAAGCTCTCAACAGGTCACGGTAGGTGACCAGTCGCTCGTCTTTCGTCACCTGCTGCGCCTCCTCGATCGTCGGGTAATCCAGGCTGGCCACATGGCTAAATCTGACGCTCCCGCTGCTGCCGTTCATCTTCGCGTACAATTCGCCGGCTTCGCGAAAGACGGTCAATGCCCGTCTCATATGGCTCGCGCTAGTCACCAGCGTGACGTCGCGGATCCCTTCCCGCTCCAGGATCGCCATCGTAAACAGGGCGTTTTCCACCGTGTCCGTCGACTTGTTCTCCAGGAGGATGCGGTCCTGGTCAATCCCTTGGGAGACCAGCCATCGGCTCATCGCGTCCGCTTCGGTGACGCCCTGCTTTGGCACTCCGCCGGTAACGATGATGTTGGCCTGCGGGTATTGTCTGGCGACCGCCAGGCCCGTTTTCAGCCGGTCCACGAGCGGCTGGCGCATCGAACCGTCGTCCGCCAGCGCGTAGCCCAGGATCACGATCGCGTGCCGGGTTTGCGGCAGCCCGGCCGGAACCGCGGTGTTGAGCCTGCCGGCCAGGATCTCGTCTGTCGCCCGCAGCTTTTCCAGATAGGCGGCCGTCCTTTGCGGATCGATCGTCCGCAGCCTGGACACGGCCTCCTGAAACGCCCGCTCGTCTCCGTTCGCCTTGGAGTAGACGGCGAACAGCAGGGTGGCGTTGAAATTGTCAGGGTCCAGGCGCAGGATCTGCCGGTACGTCTGCAGGGCTTCGGGCAGCTTTTTCTGGATGACCTGCGTCGACGCCAGCGAAAACTTCAGATCCAGATTGTACGGATCGAGGATCGTCGCTTCCCGAAAGGCGTGTTCGACCACATCGTATTTGCCTTTCAGGGTGATGCCCTTGAAGATTTCCTTTTCCGCTTGCTGCAGGTCGCCGCCGTGCCAGTAGTAGTACATGGCCGTGTCGACCAACTGATTGATGCGGACGGATGTGGGCTCGTCGTTTTGGATGACGCTCGCCGGCGCTTCCGCAGACGCTGATGGCGGCGGCTCGGGAGATACCGCCTCCGTTTGGGCCGGAACTGGTGTATAGAGCGCCGTAGAGATGACAAAAGCGGCCACTGTTCCCCGTACGATTCCCTTGCTTTTCCACATACTTCCCATTCCTCCTGTCGCTGATCGATCTGTTTGGTGCGTAACCCTCGCCTGTTCCCGGTCTGCTGCCCGCTTTCACCTCCTGAAAAAAGCATGAGCGTCCAGAGCAGAGGGACTCGCCCCTTGCCGCTTCCGTTCGCTCATGCCTAGTTCGCCTAGTGACACGCGTGTGTATTTTTCTGAATATTCTATCATAATAGGCAATGCGGAGCAACTGCCGCGAAACCAAAAACGCAGGAAGAAGCCGGGTTTCCCCGGCCTGTCAACGAGTTTATTTGGCATTCTGTTTGGCTAACGCTTCCTCGGCAATCTGAATCGCGCGTTTGACCAGATTCCCGGCATCGCGCGTGGTGATGGCGCCCCAGCCTTCAGTTTTTACCGTGTCGTAAAACCCCAGCTCTTTGGCCAACTCCATCTTGAACGCTTCAGACATGATGCCTCGTCTGCGACCCATAACATCCTCCCTTTCTCGTTGACAGCCTTAGTATGCGCGAGGTCGGACAAAAAAACCCCGGCCATCCTCTCGATTCAGCCGACACAACGATGGCGCCGAATGGATATAATATCGAGTACCAAGCCAGGGAACAGCAGGAGAAAAAAACAAAACAGCAGAGCCGCCAGGGCCCTACTGCTGTACAAAAGTAATACGAATGTGCTCGTTGTCACGGCACACTGTCAATTCTACTGTCTCCGTCAAGATGTCAGCATAGCTGTATGAAACTCGCTCAAACAATTGGTCGTCATCAAGCTTTACTACGAATACAGAGGGGTATGTTTCTTCGAGGATGCCCGTCCGTTCGACGGTTTTGCGGCGACCGCCATTGGCTTTCAGCAGGATGCGTTCGCCAATGTGCTCGTCTAAACTGCGTTTAATGTCAAGTAACGCGTTTCTTGCCATTATCTCATCCACCTCGCTTGATTCCATTATAACAGCCTATGCTTATTTTGTCAAAGAAATAAAAAATTATAGCAACCAACATCAACTCTTGTCAACGGTGTTTTTTTCGTGAAATCAGCAGATTTTTGTCACATGGTTTGTCCAAAAAAACCACGTCCGGCTACTAAAATTCCTAGCCGCTTTCGTCCTCTGATTATCATTTTCCCAAATGGTTGAGACTGTCCCAAAAATACCAAACGCCCCTTGTATCCAAGGGGCGTTCCTCATGGTCGATGCGTAAGAAGATTGCTGCGGCCAATGGCGTTGGCGAGCCGGGCAAATTCCTCGATGCTCAGCGTCTCACCGCGGCGGCCGGGGTCGATGCCCAGCTCAACCAGCAGTCCAACCACGTCTTCTTTTTGCGTTTTGTCAAACAAGCCGTTCATCAGATTGTTCAGCAGTGTCTTTCTCCGCTGCGCAAAACAAGCCCGCACCACGCGGAAAAACAGCGCTTCGTCGTCCACCTCGACAGGCGGCTGCTTGCGGATCGTCAGCTTGATTACAGCCGAGTCCACATTGGGCCGGGGAATGAACACGCTGGCCGGCACCACCATCGCCACTTCCGTCTCCGCGAAAAACTGTGCGGCGACGCTGAGCGAACCGTAGTCCTTTGTACCCGGCTTGGCTGCAATTCGATCCGCCACCTCTTTCTGGATCATCACCACGATATGCTCCAGCGGCAGCCGTTCCTCCAGCAGCTTCATCAGAATGGGCGTCGTCACGTAGTACGGCAGGTTGGCCACGACGCTCACCTGTTCGTAGCCGGCCAGCTTGTCCGCCAGGAGCGCCCGCAGATCCAGCTCCAGCACATCCCCGTGCACCACTTCCACGTTTTCATAGGGAGCCAGTGTTTCCGCCAGGATGGGCAGCAGCCGTTGGTCGATTTCGACCGCCACGACACGGCCGGCCGCTCTGCCCAACTGTTCGGTCAGCGCACCGATGCCAGGGCCGATCTCCAATGCCGCCTTCCCCTTGTCCAGTTCGGCCGCTGCCACGATGTTGTGCAGAATGTTGGTGTCGATCAAAAAGTTTTGTCCCAGGCTTTTTTTGAACGAAAAGCCGTACTTCTCCAGGATTTCCCTGGTCCGCGTTGGCGTGGCGATATCTTTGCCGACGGCTCGGGTCATGGCTGCTCCCCTCCTTCGTCAATGGCCTTCATCGCGGCGAGAAACTCCGCCCGACTGATTTGAAAGGCGTTCAGGCGTTGCAGCATCTGTTTGGCATTGGCGTACCCGATGCCCAGCTGTTCACCCAGTTTGATGCGCCGCTGTTTGGAATCCGGACCCGAGGTCAACCCGTAGGCGATCATGTCGTCGGGCGTGATCTCCCCAGCCTGATCCGCCATATCGGTACGCACCTCGGAAAGCGCGCGAACGATCACTTCGGGAGAGGCGTTTTCCACGCCGATGTCCCCTTTTTTCGTCCCGTCTTCCTGGGTGATAAATGCGTGCTTGCAGCCCGGCACCGCCCGGCTGATGATCTTGCGGATTCTCTCCCCCTGATAATCGGGGTCGGTAAAAATAATAACGCCGCGTTTTTGCTGGGCCAGGCGAATCTTTTCGATCGTTTTCGCGTTGATGGCAGACCCGCCCGTCTCGATCGTGTCCGCCTGCACGGCCCGCTTGATGGCGGCCGTGTCGTCCCGCCCTTCCACGACGATGACTTCTTTGATCTTCATGTCGCTGCTCCCGCTTTCCTACCGTGTTGACATGGTATTAGTATACCAAAATCACGTACTGTTTCTGTGCGTGCGGCTGAAACGTTTCCGTTCCCCGCCCGTCATAATGGTAAGACGGCAAACAGAAGACAGGAGCGCAGGCTCCTGTCCTTTAAGGCTTGTGTGGTCCGATAATGTAAACCGTGCGATTTCGCTTGCGGCCGAATCGGATCGCTTCCGCTTCTGTGCTGACAAACACGTCAATCTTGTGACCTTTTATCGCACCGCCTGTGTCCTCTGCGCGACGATACCCGATTCCGTCGATATACACCCACCATCCCAGCGGAATGACTTTGGGATCGACGGCTATGGTATGTCCGGCTTCTGCCTTGACACCGGTAGCCGTGCGGCCATAACCCGGCGATCCGACAGGCTTGCCTCCCCCTGCCGGAGAGTAGGCGGTCAAGGTAACCCCGTTCAGTACCTTTTTCGGCCGGAACACTTTGCCACCGCGGGAGACCAACCCCGCTGCGGCAACGACCCGTTTTGACGTGTCGGCTTGAACGGATGCGGCCGTTCCTACCGCGACAATACGGTCTTTTTTCGGTGTGATGACATCTCGTTTTACCAGTTCACGGGATACTTGTTTTCCGTTTTCCGTAACCAGTCTGTAGTGCGCGATGACTTTCCCTTCCTGCCCGCTTTGCAGTACGCGGGTCTGTCCCTTTGTCAGAGAAGCATCGCCTTTGCGAATTTCCTGATATGGTACGCGCTCCTCAACCTTGACGATCTGTTCGCTGACCCGCGTGACAAAGATCGTCGAGTCTTTGGAGAGAGACGCTGTCAGTGCCGGTTCCACCCGGTCCTGTTTGCCCAGTGTAATGCCTGCGTCCTTCAAGACACCGGCCACATCACGGCTGAGCGTTTGCACGAGTTTTGTCTGCCCGTCCACGTGGACAGGGATTGCCCAGCGTGTATGTAAGGTGATGTTTATTCCGTCGGAAATTTTGGTGTCTGCTTCTGGCTGCAAGTTATCGTTATCTGTCACCGCAATCTGTCGTTCTTCCAAGAACTCTTTAACGGTTTTCGCCTTGGTCGCCACCTTTTTGGTGACACCGTCCAAGGTAAACGTGACCTGCTTCGGTTGCTTTGCTTGGGCAGATAAATAGCCAATCATGGGCACCAGCACCAGAGCGAGACAGCCCAGTATGGCAATTGCTCGCTTCTTTTGCCGTTCCCATATCGTGCGTAACTCCATTTCCCACACTCCTTTTTCCTGGAAAAGCACGAGGCTTTTCCCGTCTGGTCAGGCAAGGGTGATGAAATCGCACCAATATTTTGGAAATTGGCCAGTTCTGAACAAGGTCGGTCTTGATTGTATGCTACTTTCTCCGGTTTGTCAAATTACCCCCTTCCTAGAACCAAATAATCGCTACCAGCCTAGCAAAAAGCTCATGGCGAATGGAAGCACGTTTGTGTCGAGCAGTTCTGTCGAGAGAAATGGAATCGTTCGACACATGGACTATGGTATGCAGGAGAAAACTGCGGGAGAACCTGGCTTGGCAAAAATACTCGGCCACCTGCCGGAAAAACGCCGCCGGATGTGCGCAATCAACAAGCCGGAATTGGCAAAAAAAGCCCTTCTGCGATGCGCTGATGCGCGTTCACAGAAGGGCTTTTGTCATAATAATGAGCTTTGAAGGCGCTATTCGGTACGGGCTTCCAGCCGGAACAGCCGGCGGGCGTTCTCGGCCGTGATCCGGGCCATTTCCTCGCAGGACAGACCGTGGATGTCGGCCATCGCCTCGCAGACGTAGCGGACGTATCCGCTCTCGTTTCGCTTGCCGCGATACGGATGCGGGGTCAGGTACGGGCAGTCGGTCTCGATCAACAGCCGGTCGAGCGGCACCTTGGCCGCCACCTCTTTCGGCTGCTTTGCGTTCTTGAATGTGAGCGGACCGCCGAACGAGATGTAGAAGTTCATGTCGAGCGCCATTTTGGCCGTCTCCCAGCTCCCGGAAAAGCAGTGCATGATGCCGCCCACTTCAGCCGCCTTCTCCTCCCTCAGAATCGTGATGACGTCCTGATGGGCGTCCCGGTTGTGAATGATGATCGGCAGGCCCAGCTTTTTGGCCAGGCGAATCTGCTTGCGGAACACCTCCGCCTGCACGTCCCGCGGCGAGGTGTCCCAGTAGTAATCCAGCCCCATTTCTCCCAGTCCGACCACTTTCGGGTGGCGGCTCAGCTCCTCCAGCCACTCCAGATGCTCGTCTTTCATGTCCTTGGCGTCCTGCGGGTGCCAGCCGACCGCGGCATAGATGAAGTCGTAGCGCTCCGCCAGCTCCAGGCAGGTGGGGATCGTCTCGGCGTTGAAGCCGATGTTGACGATGGTGCTCACGCCGTTTTCCCGCGCGCGGGCAATCACCTCTTCTCGATCCTCGTCAAACTCCCGGGCATTGAGGTGTGCGTGCGTATCGAATAACACGGGATCTACCTTCCTTTCCCCTACTTTACGACCGCTCCGTTCGGCATGCTCGGGTCAACGGTCGCCAGCGTCAGTTGATCGCCTGCGGACGCGGCCAGGATCATGCCCTGCGACAGTTCGCCGCGCAGTTTCACCGGTTTCAGGTTGGCCACCAGGATCACCTTTTTGCCGATCATTTCTTCCGGCGTGTAGTACTTGGCGATGCCGGAAACCACCTGGCGCTTCTCATAGCCAAGGTCCAGCTGGAGTACCAGCAGTTTGTCGGCGTTGGGGTGTTTCACGCATTCGACGACTTGCGCCACGCGCAGTTCCACTTTGGCAAAATCGTCGATCTTGATTTCCTCTTTCACGTCGGCCGGTTTTTCGGCTGCCTGTGTTTCGGTTTGGTTCGCGGTTGTCTCGTTCACAGACACTTCTCCTTTCAATGCTTCCTGTTTTCGCTTGTTCTCTTCTGCCTGACGGCGCGCTTCCGCCGTGGATTCGTCGATGAACGCCAGCTCCGCCTGCACGTCCAGACGCGGGAAGAGCAGCTCCTTGCGGCTGACCGTGCTGCCGACCGGCAGACCTCCCCAGACGCCAGCCGACTCCCAGGTCAGCGCTTCCGGCTTGTCGAGGATGCCCAATTGGTCCCAGATTTTCGCCGGGGCTTTTGTCATGAACGGCTGAATCAGGATGGAGGCAATGCGGATGCTTTCCGCCAAATTGTACATGACCGTAGCCAGGCGGCCCCGGGTCTCTTCCAATTTGGCCAGGTTCCACGGCATGGTCTCGTCGATGTACTTGTTGGTCCGGCCGATCAGCTCCCAGATGTGGGCCAGTGCATTGCTGAAGCGCATTTCGTCCATGTGCTCCTCCACCAGTGCTTTCGTCCTGGTGGCCAGTTGGATGAGGCTGTCGTCCGGTTCGCCCGCCTCCTGCGGAGCAGGCACGATGCCGTCAAAGTATTTTTCAATCATCGTCGTGGTGCGGCTCAGCAGGTTGCCGATGTCATTGGCCAGGTCATAGTTGAGCCGTTGGATGAAAGCCTCCGGCGTAAAGACCCCGTCCTGACCAAAGTTGATTTCCCGCAGCAGGAAATAGCGCACGCCGTCGGAGCCGTAGCGGTCGATCAGGAGCTTCGGATCGATCACGTTGCCTTTAGATTTGGACATCTTTCCGTCCGGCATCAGCAGCCAGCCGTGGCCAAACACTTTTTTGGGCAGCGGCACGTCCAGCGCCATCAGCAGAATCGGCCAGTAGATGGTGTGAAAACGGAGGATATCCTTGCCCACCAGATGGACGTCTGCCGGCCAGTATTTGCGAAACTTGCTGTCGTCGTCAGACAGGTAGCCCAACGCGGAGATGTAGTTGGTGAGCGCGTCAATCCAGACGTAGACGACGTGCTCGGGATCGTTCGGCACCTTGATGCCCCAGTCGAAGTTGCTGCGAGAGACGGAGAGGTCCTGCAGTCCCGGCTTGAGGAAGTTGTTGATCATTTCATTGCGGCGGGACTCCGGCTGGATGAAGTCCGGATTTTCCTCCAGGAACTTCAGCAGCTTGTCCTGATACTTGGACAGGCGGAAGAAGTAGTTTTTCTCCTTCACCTTTTTCACTTCGCGGCCGCAGTCCGGGCAGAAGTAGCCTTTGTCCGTCTTGCACTGCGTCTCGGTCCAGAACGCTTCGTCCGGCACGCAGTAGTAGCCCTCGTACTCACCCAGGTAGATGTCTCCCTGGTCCAACAGCCGTTTGAATACCTTTTGCACGACTTCCTTGTGGCGCGGCTGAGTCGTCCGGATAAAATCGTCGTAGGAGATGTCCAGCTTTGCCCACAAATCCTTGATCCAGTCGACAATCGGGTCGATAAATTCAAGCGGCTGCTTGCCGTCTTCGGCCGCACGCTCCTGCAGCTTTTGCCCGTGCTCGTCCGTACCGGTCAGGTAGTAGACATCGTAGCCGCGCAGCCGTTTGTAGCGGGCCATGGCATCGGCTGCAATAGTGGTGTAGGCGTTGCCAATATGCAGTTTGTTGCTCGGATAGTAAATCGGCGTGGTAATGTAGTACGTCGGTTTCATGCAGCAAAACCCTCCTGACATACAAAAAATAAAAGCCCGCCCCAGATTGGGACGAGCATACTTCTCGTGGTACCACCCAAATGCTCCGCCTTCTCACGAACAGCGGACTTGTCGAGTCAGACTGCTGCTGACTCACCCGTAACGCAGGTTTGCGTCGCGAACTACTTGGCGCCGGAAACGGCGGTTCATCCGCGAAACTCAGGGGCCATGTTCGGCTTGATCGCTTATACCGGATCGCAGCTACCCCGGCTCTCTGTCATAAGGATGGCAAGCCTACTCTTCCCGTCATGGTCGTTCGCTATGAAATACCTGATTCATCCTCTATTGTACACAACCGCCTCGTTTTGTAAACCACCCGCCTGCAACTTTGCGGAAGGACAGACGGAGCTTGAATAGACGGGACCAGGTTGAGGGGGAAAAAGGAATCGGTAGAAAAAAAAGCCACATTTGTCGAATCACCTCTCTATCATTCGACATAAGGTGTCGAATTCGACCTTCCATGCTTCCAGTTACTTTTTTCCAAGAATTCGATGCACATTAAGATAAAGCGCACCCAAACAATGGTCCTGTCATATCTACTAAATTCGCACCAGATGCAAATTCAAAGAATTGTAAAATTCATATTGACACCTTTGGGAATCGCTGGTATGATGGGAACAACGGAAATTGTCGAATATTGACGATTTATGATCCGATTTGCACAATAAACGACACTGGGCAACATTGTGAGAGGAGAGACGATTTATGATGAAATCGACGGGGATTGTACGTAAGGTGGACGAGCTGGGCCGCGTGGTGATTCCGATCGAACTGCGCCGCACCCTGGGCATCGCCGAAAAAGACGCGTTGGAAATTTACGTGGACGGAGAGCGCATCATCCTGAAAAAGTACGAGCCTGCTTGTATTTTCTGCGGTAACGCTGACCGTGTTTCCTATTTCAAAGGCAAAATCATTTGCCAGGACTGCCTGAACGAACTGCCTGCGGACAAGCGCTAATCGTCCGCTCAACCATATAGCGCCGCTTTTCGTTGAGCAGATTGCTGACATAAAAACGAAAAAGGCCGGGGATGACTCCCCGGCCTTTTTAGACTGAAGACAAAATGTACTTCGTTATCAATGAGATTCCGCAAGGAAACCATTCCATCATTGTCAGGCCGAAAGGCCTGAATATTGATCAACCGAAGGTGGAGATAAAGTACAGGCATGGAGTGATGGGCCAAGCGAGCTCCTTTGACGACCTGCTCAGCGGAAAAACGAAAGACGCGGGAAAAAACAGGGGGCACAAGTCTCACTTCATTGAAATACCCAGATGTTTGCCCCCTGCCCGCGTCGCGTTTTTGAGCGGACATCTTCCACTTCTTTGCTGGTCGTCAAGAGAGCGAGCGGGCCCGATCACCCATGCGCCACGGACTTTGTCTACACGCTGAAAGGTCGGGGATGACCCCCCGGCCTTTTTTCATGCGTGCGATCACGCTTGCGGATCGCGGTGGTATTCATTGTAGACGTCCCGCTTTGACAGGCCGCGATCCTCTGCTGCCTGTTTGATCGCTTCCTTTTTGCTCATGCCTTGCTCGCAGTAGCGGTCGACATGCTCCCGGATGTCAAGCGGCTGCCACCAGGCCGCTTCTTCTTCCGGAACGACCGGCTCGCCGCGGTATCCTTCCACGATCAAGCAGTACTCGCCTCGCGCCTCCCCCGCCGCCAGCAAGTCAATCAGATCGCCCAGCGTGCCGCGGGCAAACTCTTCGTAGCGCTTGGTCAATTCCCGCGCCAGCACGGCACGGCGATCGCCCCAGGCTTCCCGGATGGCCTGGAGCGTTTTCACGATACGATGGGGCGCTTCGTAAAACAGCAGCGTCTCCGGATAGCGCTCCAACCGCTGCAGTTCTTCCCGGCGCGCTTTGTTCTCGCGCGGCAAAAAACCGCAAAACACGAAGCGGTCTGTCGGCAGGCCGGAAGCAATCAGCGCGGTCAGCGCGGCGTTTGCGCCGGGGACAGGAATGACGGGAAAGCCGGCCGCCACAGCATCCCGCACCAGATCGGCCCCCGGGTCGGAGATGGCGGGCAGTCCGGCGTCACTCACCAGAGCAATCCGCTTTCCTTCCGCCAGCCATTGCAAGAGACCGCTGCCGCTGGCCTCCTTGTTGTGCTCGTGGTAGCTGACCGTCCGCTTCTCAATCTGAAAATGGTTCAGCAGCTTGCGGGTTTGCCGGGTGTCTTCGCAGGCGATCACATCGACAGTCCGCAGCGTTTCCAGACAGCGAACCGTGATGTCGTCCAGGTTGCCGATGGGCGTGGCCACCAGGTAGAGGACCCCTGTATGTTCGTCGGTGAAACTGCGCTGGACGTTCATGACGTACGACCACCTTCCTCGATCAGTTCTTCCTTTTGCGAGCGGGTCAGGCGTTTGATCGCTTCCTCCCGCCTGATTCCCCACGAGCGGTCCGTTCCTTCTTCCCAATACATCAGCTCCACCGGCCCTCGGCCCCGCGTGTACTTGGCCCCTCTGCCCTCATTGTGCTCCCGGATGCGGCGGGCCAATTCCGTGGCATACCCGGTGTAATAGGTCCCGTCCACGCAGCGCAGGATGTAGACAAAGTGGCTTTTATGCGAGGGAATCTCGCTTTCCGAAATAGATTTCCTGCAGTTCTTCACAGTATTCCTCTCCGTTTTCGTAGACAATCAACGGCGGCTGAATGCGCAGTTCCGGTCTGCCGTTGCGCATTCCCTCGATCAGCAGCATGTTGGGCTCAGCGTTGCGGCGCGGGTAGACCAGCCGCATTCGTTTGGGCTCGATACCGTACTGGCGCATCAGTGTGATAATGTCCACCAGTCGCGTCGAGCGGTGCACCAGGGCGATTTTCCCGCCGTTTTTCAGCAATTGGCTGCCCACCCGAATGACGTCTTCCAGCGACAGCAAGATTTCGTGGCGAGCGATGGCAAAATGTTCGCTGACGTTTTTCTCGCCGCTGGTGGCCGGCATGTACGGCGGATTGCAGGTAATCAGGTCAAACTTGCCGTGCCCGAACAACTGCACGGCGTCCTTCACATCGCCGTGGTGCATCGTAATGCGCGATTCCAGCCTGTTCAGCTTGACGTTTCGACTGGCCATGTCATACAGCCGCTCCTGGATTTCGATGCCTTCAAATACGGCTTCCGGCGACCGCGTCGTCATGATCAGCGGGATGGCGCCGTTGCCCGTGCACATGTCGAGCACCCGTCCCCGTTTGGGCACCGATGCAAAGCGGGCCAGCAGCACCGCATCCATGGAAAAGCAAAACACTTCACGGCTTTGGATGATTTTCATCTCATGGGTGAGCAGGTCGTCAATGCGCTCCGTCTCGTAGAGCGGCACGTTGATTTCCGGTTGCATCCGTTGTTCCAAACTCCTTTTTTCACTATCAGTCTCAAACGGCCTCTGCCCGTTGTCTGCAAAAAGCGACCTGCCGCAATGCTCAGGTCGCTTCGGTACAGGCCGTGTATCCTGTTATTTGTGAACACCACCGCTGAGGAAGGAGAGGCAGAACAAGCAATCTCCTTCTTTGCGCAAGCTGCCGAAATGAACGTTGCAAATGTGAAAACCTTCCGCATACAGCCGCGCCAGATTGTCATAGCCTTCTCCGACCACTTTCTTTTTGGCGGTTTCCTGCTTGTGTGTTTCTTTTTGTTTCGGCGGCGGACTGGCTGGCTTCTTGTCCAGCCGATTGCGAAGGTGTTGGTTCTCCACGAGTAATTGGGCGTTTTCCTCCATCAAGACAACAATGACGTCTTTCAGTTCGCCAATTTCCCGATACAGATCGCCAATTCGTTCCTCGATGCTGGCCATCTTGACGAAGATTTCCCGTTTGTCCACTTGCTCACCTCATCCCCGCTACCCAAATCTAACCTGCTCTGTCCTCTCGTCAGTCAAACGTCGGATGACCTACGACAATCTCATCGAGCGCAAATTCGATGGTGTGCTTGTTTTCCAAAAGCTCTACCTGAACGGACTGGTCGAGCACGTTGACGGAAACGACACGCCCCTCGCCCATCGGCGTGGTTACCATCGCGCCGATGTCCGGCATTTCATCCCGGGTGCTTTCGTAGTTGTCGTTTTCGTATTTCAAGCAGCACATCAACCGGCCGCAGAGACCGGAGATTTTGGCCGGATTCAGCGAAAGGTTTTGGTCTTTTGCCATCTTGATCGACACCGGCTCGAAGTCGCCCAAAAACGTAGAGCAGCAGAGCAGCCGTCCGCACGGGCCGATGCCGCCCAGCATTTTCGCTTCGTCGCGCACGCCGATCTGGCGCAGTTCGATACGAGTGCGGAAGACAGAGGCCAGGTCCTTGACCAGTTCGCGGAAATCCACCCGCCCATCCGCGGTAAAATAAAAGATGATTTTGTTGCGGTCAAACGTGTATTCCACGTCGACCAGCTTCATCTCCAGATTGTGTTCCTTGATTTTGGTCTGACAGATGGAAAACGCGTTCTTGGCAGCCTGTTTGTTCTCCTCCACCTGCTTGGCATCCCGCTCGTTCGCCATCCGGATTACCTTCTTCAGCGGCAGTACGACATCCTTATCGGCCACTTGCTTGCGGCCGATCACCACTTTGCCGTATTCGACCCCTCTCGCGGTTTCCACGATGACATGCGAATCCTTTTCGATCGGCAGTCGGTCGGGGTCGAAGTAATATATTTTGCCCGCTTTTTTAAAGCGGACGCCCACAACCTCGTACAAAGGTTATCCCTCCTGGATTTGAAGAACCAACCGCTCAAGGGCCAACTGTGCGTTGGCGTTTCGCTCTATCCGATTTTTCGTTTCCATGACCAGATCGATCCCATGCAAGAGCTCGGATTTCGTCCAGACCAGGGCTTGTCCTTGCAGCACATCCTGTTGGTCGCTGTTGATGAGATGGGCATGCCTGTCTACTTGCACGTACAGGATATCGCGCAGCCAAAGGATGAGCAAATCCAAAAAGAGGGGCAGTTCCTCCTTTATTTTGTCGCTTTTTTGCAACAAATCATGAATGGTATAGAGTGCAGCAGCATTGCGCTGTTTGCACTCCTGCACCAATTGTATCACTACATTTCTCAGCTGTGCAAACCAATCTGCCTGGCTGAGCGCACGAGCTTCTTCCAGATTTGTCGTGATATAGGAAGCTGCCCGAGCGATCCCGGCCGGCACGCCTTCTGTTTGCAGCTGCTCGGCGATGACGTCTGCGGACAGCGGCGTAAACGAGACAATCTGGCAGCGCGACAGAATGGTCGGCAGCATGGCGTGACTGTGTTCCGTCAAAAGCAGCGCGACCACTCCAGCCGGCGGTTCTTCCAAAAACTTGAGCAGACTGTTGGCAGCCTGGACGGTCATCCTGTCCACGTGCTCGACGATGTACACTTTGTGGGTCGATTCCACCGCCCGCATCGCCATTTCCTTTTGCAAGGCACGGATCTGGTCGATCTTGATCGAGGCCCCGTCCGGCTCGATCAACAGCACGTCGGGATGGTTGCCTGCCTCGATCCGCCTGCATGTGAGACAGGCCCCGCAGGCGTCCGCCTCCCTTTCTGGACAAAAAAGAGACTTCGCCACATGCAGGGCCATCCGTTTTTTTCCTGCACCTTTGGGGCCGGCGAACAGGTAAGCGTGCGCCAGCCGCCCGTTTTGCAGACTATGATGCAGCAGTTCCGCCGCACGCGGCTGCTGCGCAAACATCTCCCATGTCATCTTGTTCCACCTAAAAGTACAAGTTGATCAGCATGCCGCGAATTTCGCCGATGCGGGCCAACAGGTCGATCATTGGCGCCTGATCGCTCAACAGTTCGTCGGCAAGCTTGAGCAGTTCCGCGTCCACTTCCTTGACAATCTTGTACAGCCGGCTGCGACCCCGGCGGTTTACACCCCGTCTGTCGTCCAGCGCGATGCCGTGCTTGACGGCCTCTTCCATAAACTGCTTGACCAGATTTTTATAATGGTAAAAGTCGCGGATGGAGCGGGAACGGGCCAGAATCTGTCCCTGTTTGTCTATGTCCTGCAAAAGCCGGGTCAGCCGCTCCTGCGACATGCGTTGGTCTTCGCCTTTGATCAATTCCCCGAAATTCGCCTTTTCCACCTGCGGCCCTTTGCGCATGTCGGCCGCTTTGAGCAGATCTACCTTTGGCCTAAGCCCTTCTCCGATTTTCATGCCGCTCCCTCCGTCCCTGTCCGATCGTGTTTCTTCCTTACAGTATAAACGAAAGCAGGCTGAAAAAGGAGGGGGCTCTCCATCTGACGCCTAGAACGAATGGAATTGCTCGACGTCCAGCACAAACACGGCGGCACCGCCCACCTGCACCTCGAGCGGATACGGCATAAACGAATCGACGGCATTGCTCAACGGCGAGACAGGTGTGACCATCTGTTTGCGGGACTTGCAGTGCTGCTGAATGATCTCGATCACTTCCGGCACGTTTTCGTCGCTCGTTCCGATCAAAAACGTCGTGTTGCCGGCACGTAGAAAGCTTCCCGTACTGGCCAGCTTTGTAGCGCGAAATCCTTTTTTCACCAACTGCTGCGACAGACGACCACTGTCTTTGTCCTGAACAACAGCAACCACCATCTTCATCGGCTCTCACCCTTTCCGCACGCATATGGTATCTGGGGGTACCTGTCTTTCTTCATTGTATGAAGGAAGGCTGGACGGTGTAACGATATTCTTCTTAATCATAGTATACAGCATGTACGTACCCGGACGGTACCTAAACCTTACAGACGCGCCTCCAGCGCAGCCAGCGCCTCTTCAAAGACGCGCTCCATCGGCTGTTCCGCGTCAATGACGACAAACCGCTCGGGAAAACGTTCCATCACCAGCCGGTAGCCTTCCCGCACTTTTTCGTGGAACCGCAGGTCTTCCATGTCGAGCCGGTTTACCTCCCGCCCCTTGGTCGCGTTAATGCGGGCCAGGCCTACTTCTGGCCGCACGTCGAAAAACAGCGTCAGGTCCGGCATGCAGTCCTCCACGGCAAAGCGGTTGATGGCAAACACTTCGTCGATTCCCAGGCCGCGTGCATACCCCTGGTACGCCAGGCTGCTGTCGATGAAGCGGTCGCACAAGACGAGCTTCCCCGCTGCCAGTGCCGGCAGCACCTTTTCCACCAAATGCTGCCGCCGTGCCGCCGCGTACAGCAGTGCCTCCGTCCGCTTGTCCATGGTGACGTGCTCCGGATCGAGGATGATCGACCGGATTTTCTCCGCGATCTCGATGCCGCCCGGTTCGCGGGTAAGGATCACGTCCCGTCCCCGTGCCCGCAGTTCGTCGCAGAGGCGGGCGATGACGGTAGACTTGCCCGCTCCGTCGCCTCCCTCGACGGTAATAAACCGGCCTGTTCCCTTCGTAGCCACACACATGCTCCTTTCACTCTTGTTGTCTTTCATCAATTACCCGTATCGTTTGCAGCCGGGCATCCTGCACCCCGTGGAAGCGGGTCTGTCCCTTGCGAAGCTCCAGCAAAAGCTCCAGCAAATCGGCATCAATGCGCTCACCTGGCACCAGCAGCGGGATTCCCGGCGGATAGGGGATCACCATTTCTGCGGCAATCCGGCCAAGCGCCTGTTCCAGTGCCACCGTCTCGCGGGGAGCGTCTATCGCTGCGTGCATCGGCATCGCCTGTTCGCGCAAAAAGCTGGAAGCCACCACACCCGGCTCCACCATACGCACTTTTCCCGATCGTCTCTCGGGGGAGACGGATTCCAGCAGCCTGGCCAGTGCGTCGAGATCGTCCGCTGAGGTCCCGGCAGAAGCCGCCAACAGCACGAGTCCGTTCTCGGCCAGTTCGGGATAGATGCCTTGTTCTTCCATCAGCCGCATCAGTTCAAAGCCGTCCGCGTCGGCGGTGCGCAGCACCAGCAGCAGTTTGAGCGGGTCCCATGTCGCACAGACGCTGTTTGGCACTGGTCGCGCCAGCTCCACCCACGAGACGCGATCCAGCCGTTCGCGAAGCTTGTCCAACTGCAGCAGCAGCCGTTCCCACTCCCGGGATGCTTCCATCACCAGGTGACGGCGCGCCAGGTCGAGCGAAGCCATCAGCAAATAGGACGGGCTGGACGACTGGATCATCGCCAGATTGCGCGCCAGACGTTCCCGGTCGATCCGCTCGCCCTGGATATGCAGCATGGACGACATGGTGAGCGCTCCGGTCATTTTGTGGGTGGATTGCACGGCGGCATCTGCTCCGCTCTGCATGGCCGAACGGGGAAACGCAGGATGAAAGCCGAAGTGGGCCCCGTGTGCTTCATCGACGAGAAGCGGCACACCAAACCGGTGGACGGTCGCCGCCATCTTGGCCAGATCAATCCCCATGCCGTAGTAGGTGGGGTTGGTCAAAAAAACCGCTTTGGTATCGGGATGGGCCTGCAGGGCGCGTTCCACGTCCTCCCGCCGCAGTCCGACGGCAGTGCCGGTCGCCGGGTCCACCGCCGGCACGATGTACACCGGCGTTGCCCGGGCCAGGATGATGCCGTGAAATACGGACTTGTGGCAGTTGCGCTGGACGAGAATCTTGTCTCCCGGACGGCAGACGGTCATGATCAGCGCGATGTTGCCCGCCGTGCTTCCGCCGACGAGAAAACGCGTCTCCTCCGCGCCAAACGCTTCCGCTGCCAACGCCTGCGCCTCGGCAATCACACCATCCGGCTGATGCAGGTCGTCCATGCCGGTAATCTCCGTCATGTCCAGTTCGAGCACAGGCCCAAACCGCTCCCTGCCGTGATGGTCAAAACTTCGACCCATCTTGTGACCGGGCACGTGAAACGGGTGGGGACGGCGCATGGCGTGCCGTACCAACTGTTCGTACAAGGGTGCCTGCCGCTGCCTCTCCCAAAAGTCGGCGCTTCTTTCCCGCACGGTCATTCACGTCCTTTTTTCAGAGTACCTCTTATTGTAACACGATTTGCACCCGCAAAACGGAAAAAGGCATCGGGGGTGCCGATGCCTTTTGGCCGAACGTGTCTAATCCGTGAGCCAGATGCGCCGCATCTGATGAATAAAGAACGTGTATTTTTTATCCTGTACATCCGTGTTGACCATTTCCTGTTCGCATTGCTGGCAGATAAACTGCTCACAGATGGCGATTCCGTCCGTCCGTTCTTCTTCACAGACGATACATCGCTGAGCAACTCTTTCCATTGTACAAACGCCTACCCTTTTCCTCAATCTACCAACCATTATACCCCATTATAATCCACTCCATTCCCAAACGTTCGTCTTTTCCCCGATGGTTCGGTAGATCATTTGCAGCGCCTCCGCTTCCGGCAGCGGAAAGCAGCCGCAGGCATCGACGACAATGGGTTGGCGCATGTGCCTGATCAACTCGGACAGGGGGAGTTCCATGAGTTCGGGGTCAGGCGAAGCGACAACCAGCAGATCGGCTTCGGCAAGCGCTGTTTGCCAGGTGGTGCACCGCTCCCCCAGGGTACCTTTACCGTTCGGAATTTGCTCGTCCCGAGGAACGTACAGCCGCACCTCTTTGTCCGCCATCCAGCCTGGCGGCATCTGCTTCCACAGGCTCGGCGGCCCCCACAAGGCGACGCGGCGCACGTTCGTCTTTCGCATGACAAAGCGACACTGGCGGACCAGCCATCTTCGCAGCGCTGCCCGCTCCATTCGCTGCGGGTCCAACCAACCCTGTCCGATGCGGCTGTCCATGCCCAACGCACGCGCGACCGTCTGCAGACGGACGCCGCGCCGGTCACAGCTCTCTCCCAGACGGAGGTAAAACCGCTCCTTCCAGGCCAGATACCGCGGCAGCTGGCGTATGACCTCCTCCGCTTCGCGCATCCCGCACACCATCGCGACCACGTCATGCTTCGCCAGTTGGCGGCTGATGATGCGGGTCCAGGGGCTGCGGAGATTACCGCCGACCAGCGCCCGCTCGCCGCCGGCAAAGCGATACAGACGGACAACTTCCCAGCCGGGATGCCGGGCAGCCAGTGCTTCTGCCGCTGTGCCCGCAACCCGGTCGCCGTATACGAGCAACAGTCCGGGACGGTCCCACTCGGCCAGGCTCGTCGACAGCCGTCCTGTATCCGACTCTCTTGCGATCAAAAAACCGCACGCCCCGGCCGCTTGTTTACGGTCTTTGGCCGGCACGACGGATATGCCGATTTCCTCCAATTCGCCCGCCAGTGTGTCAGGGAACGGTGCCTCTGACACCTGTACGATCACTTTCACATCTGTGCTGGACACCTCAAGCACTGCCTCCTCTTTTCGCCGCCTGCTCCTGTTCGACCGCGCCTGTAAGCCCCGGCCATGCCTTTTGATTACGCGTCAGTCTGGCGGGGAGAGACGGCCGGCGCGTCAGCATCTGCAGCGCAGTAAACAGGTAATTGCCAAGACGGCGGTGCCAGTTCCTCCCTTTTATCGTGCCCATAAATCAGGGGCCCATGACGTAACGGGCTCTCCGCACCGGCAGCGTCGCGAATCGCCGCACACGGGCAAACGCGCGTCCGGTTGACAGCTTTTCCGGCGCCAGCAGATTGTGCGATAATCATCTCAGCGGGAAAAACATAGGGAGAACCCTGCCCCTGTCCATTGGACAAAGCCAGGTTCTCCCCAGACACGGATCGGGTCTAGCCCGCTTGTACACCTGTAATCGCAAGAGGTCATAGACAAGATGAAAGAGCAAACCATTTACAGCTACAAACTGCTTCGCCGATTTCGCTGGCGATTGGCGGGCTGGCTGTTCCAGCTCCTGCTGATCTGCCTGTTTCCGCTCGCCGCCTCTGTCTGGCTGAAGATTCCGGCTGAGCGCCTGGTGGTGACGCTGGCCGTGCTCCCGGCCATCGCCGCAGGTCATCTCTGCCTGTTCCGGCTTTACGCCGGCCTGCGCTCACACCACCCGCATACCACGCCGGACCTGCTCGTCTCTCCCTGGTGGGGTGCCGGTTCCCGCCATCCTGTTCCGCTCCGGGCATACCGTGGAGCGGAGGCGACCGTCCTCGCCGGCAGTCTGTTTTTGGCCGCCGCTGTCTTCGTCTGGGTGCCGCTGCCGTACGGAATGGCGCTGCTCTGGGGGACAGCCGTGCTGGGCTTGCCCCGGCTGCTGGCGCTTATCGCTTCACTGCGCCAGCCTCCGCACTGCCGGGTCAAGTACGAAAGCGGCAGTGTCGCCTTTTTGCTGACTGACGGCTAACCGCCTACATCACCCACAGCTTGATGATGATCAGCGCGGCCAGACCCGGCAGCCGCAGCAGCCCGGTCAATAACGCCGTTACCGGATTAATCGGGATGTGGAAGTCGGCCAGTTCTCCGACCAGATTGGCGAAAAACAGCAGCACCGCGCCAATGACCAACTGCATGGCGACAAACCCCGCCCAGCGAATCGGCCCCATGACCGACCTGCTGGCGGCAATCACCAACAACAGACCTGTGACAATCAAGGCGATGACCCATCCCGTATTCATTACTCATCCTCCCTGCGCGTGCCGACGTTCCCGCTCCCGTTTTGCTTGCGCGAGCAGGAACATGTAACGTTTTTCCGTCAATTGCAGATAGTAAATGGCATCCTCCAGCCCGTCGTCCGGTTCGCTGATATCCATGAGATGACGGGCGTGCTGCCAATCCAACCGCGCGCGGTCGACAGCTTTATCCAGCGCCTCCGGCCCCCAATGCACGGCCGCTCGCGGTTTTCCCCACAATCTCACTTCTCCCACGCCCCTTCAGTGAAAGTAGTGCAGCACACCGGTCAGATTGTTGATCACATGCAGCACGACAGCCCCCCAGATGGACTGAAACCGATGCCGCAGGTAGCCCAGACACAGGCCGATGACAAACAGCGGAGCCAGCAGGGCGACATCCACATGCATCAACGCAAACCAGAGGCTGCTCAGTACAATGCCGACAAACGCTCCCAAACGCTGAACCAGAATCGTCTGAAACACACCGCGGAACAGCAGTTCCTCGGCAATCGGCACCAGGATGCCGATGACCAGCACGGATGCAGCGACGGCCCAGATATCGCGGTCTTTGGCCTGAATGATTCCCTGTTCGATTTGCCGCTCCCGCTCCGAGTCCAGCGACAGGTGGAACCAGTCAGCCAGCGGGGTGGTGACGACCGCATCCAGCACCCACATGATCAGCAGAAACATCACCGCCAGCACGGCAATCATGCGCCCGATGCGGCGGGGACGGCACACGCCGATCTCGTCCATCCGGCCATGAAACCAAAGCGGCACCGCGATCAGGATAAACAGTTGAAGCGACGCCGACTCAAAAAAGCTGCCGACCGAGCCCTCGACAAACAGAGGGTACGGCAGTATCAGGCCGTACAGCAGCAGCGTGCAGGCGTGAAACACCTGCAGCCAGGCGACGACATGCAGCAGATCCGACCACGTCGGTGCGTCGTCATTGAGCAGCCAGGCCGTCCGCTGCCTGTCCCGCCAGACGTTGACAGCAAAGCCGATAGCCGCGACAAAGCTGATGACCACCACAGCCAGCACCGTCAGCGACAGCCACAGTTCAGGAACCTCCGCAGTCGACACGATCCACCGGCCATCCGGTCCGCGATCAAAGCGGAGCATCATCAATTCGGCGGCAAACACGATCCAGTATCCGACAAACAGCGGGATCGCCCAAGGCGCAGACCTGCGCTTCTCCGTCCCGCCCCGCAGCGACATCCCCGGTCCTGTCAGCATCTCCTCACACTCCTATTTCAATCTATGTCTTGTCCGGACAAAAAAGTCCTCCTGCTCCCATCTCCTGCAAACACAAAAAAGACAGGGAGTCCCCGTCTTTTTCTTGTCCTACAATTCCCGGCGACCTTCCAGGGCTTTTGTCAGCGTCACCTCGTCGGCGTACTCCAGATCGCCGCCCACCGGCAGTCCGTGCGCAATCCGCGTCACGCGAATGCCGAACGGCTTGATCAGCCGGGAGATGTACATGGCGGTGGCCTCGCCCTCGATGTTCGGGTTGGTCGCCAATATCACTTCTTTTACTTGATCGTCGCTCAACCGCTTCAAGAGGTCAGGGATGCGGATGTCCTCCGGCCCGATGCCGTCCATGGGAGAAATCGCTCCGTGCAGAACGTGGTAGTACCCGTCGTACTCCCGCGTCTTTTCCATCGCCACCACGTCCTTGGGCTCCTGCACGACGCAGATGACGGAAGCGTCACGCCGCTTGTCCCGGCAGATGTGGCAGGGGTCGATATCCGTGATGTTGTTGCAGACGGAGCAGTAGTGGAGCTGCCGTTTGGCGTTGACCAGCGCTTTGGCCAGATCCAAAACGTCGTCCTCTTTCATGTTGAGCACGTAAAACGCCAGACGGCTGGCCGTTTTCGGCCCGATGCCCGGCAGTTTCATAAAGCCTTCGATCAGTTTTGATACCGGTTCGGGATAAAACATCGGCTCGTACTCCTTAGAACAGACCCGGGATGTTCAATCCTCCGGTGAATCGGCCCATTTCCTTGGCGATCATCTCATCGGCCTGGCGCAACGCATCGTTGACGGCGGTCAGCACGAGGTCCTGCAGCATTTCCACGTCATCCGGGTCGACCACTTCCGGCTTGATCGTGATGTCGACAATCTGCTTGTGGCCGTTTGCCTTAACGGTAATCGCACCGCCCCCTGCAGAACTTTCCACCACTTTTTCCTTCAGGGCCTCTTGCGTCTTTTGCATTTCTTCCTGCATCTTTTTCACTTGTCGCATCATTTGTTGCATGTTTTTCATCGGGGTGTCCTCCTTCTTTTTTGCCGGTTCAGCTTATTCTTTCACTTCAATCAGTCCCTCACCGACCAGCCGAATCGCCTCGGCGACAAACGGGTCCTGCTCTTCCTGGGCGGGCTGTTCTTCCTGCCCGGCCTGCTGGCTCACGCTCTGCCACTCCTCCTCCATCACGGAGAGCAGCTGCAGCGGCCGCCCCAGAACACCCAGCATCACCCGTTCCACGACGCCCTTCAATTCCGGCTCCATGGTCTTCTCACAGTGAATGGGACTGGTAAAGGTGACGACGACAGCGTCGCGGCCGGCAGCAGCGGGCTGGCCGTTCACCAACCAGGCTTGGTATTGAATCTTGATTTTTTTGACATCGGCCAAAATCTGGCTCCACTGCCCGCGCACCTGCCGCGTCAGCGCTTCGTCCACCGCCTTGGCCACCTCCCGCACCTTGTTCATCGGCGTGCGGGAACTTCTCGCGGCCGCAGCCGGACGGCGCGTTTCCGCCCTGCGCGGCTCTTCCGTTCGCGGCTGGGCGCTCACGTGCGCCTGTCCCTGCATCAGTTGGGCCAGCCGCTCTTCCAGTGTGCGGACCCGGTTGGCCAGTGCGGCCAGCTCTGCTCCTCCGGCTGCGGCTGCCTCCGGCGCAGCGGCAGCCTCTTTGACCGGCTGGCACAGTTTGACCAGCGTCAGCTCCACCAGTACGCGGGCGTACGTGGACCACTTCAACTGGGCCAACGCCTGATTGCAGATTTCGATCGCGGCGTACACGTCGGGCAGGGCGTACATCCCGGCCACCTGGGCAAACTGGTCGTCCAGCATCGTCCGCTCGACGATCTCTTCCAACTGCGGCGCAGTCTTGAACAGCAACATGTCGCGGTAGTAGTAGAGCAGATCCTGCAAAAACTGTTCGGGATCTTTTCCCTGCACCATCACCCGGTCAAAATGCTCCATCACCCGGGACACGTCACGTTCAGCGACGTATTTGGCCAGAACGGAAAAGTGCCCCTGTGAGACGGTGCCGGTAATCTGCATGATGTCAGCAGCCCGAACCTCGTCTTTGCTGTAGCTGATCGCCTGGTCCAGCAGGCTGAGTGCGTCCCGCATCCCCCCTTCGGCCATTTTGGCGACCAGGTGGAGGGCCTGCGGTTCGACCCGCACTCCCTGTGCCTCGCAGATGTATGTGAGCCGCTTCACCATTTCCTTTAGGGGAATCCGGTGAAAATCAAACCGCTGACAGCGCGAGATAATCGTCGCCGGCAACTTGTGGGGCTCGGTGGTAGCCAGAATAAAGATGACGTGGGAAGGCGGTTCCTCCAGCGTCTTCAACAGCGCGTTGAACGCCTCCGTCGTCAGCATATGCACTTCGTCGATAATATACACCTTGTACCGGACGTCACTGGGGGCGAACCTGACCTTGTCGCGGATGTCGCGAATTTCCTCGACACCGCGGTTGGAAGCGGCGTCAATCTCCAGCACGTCGGTAACGGAACCGTCGGTAATGGCCCGGCAGGTGGGGCACTGGTTGCACGGCTCTCCGTCCTGCGGCTGTTCGCAGTTCACCGCTTTGGCCATGATTTTGGCTGCACTTGTCTTGCCCGTACCACGGGGACCGTTGAACAAATAAGCGTGGGACAACCTGCCTTCACGCAACGCGTTGCGCAAAGTGGTCGTCACATGCTCTTGTCCCACCACGTCTTGAAAGGTTTGCGGTCGGTATACGCGATACAGCGCGGTATAAGCCATGATGGTGTGACACTCCAATCTGCACAGTCCTCTTCCGAATCCTAACTATTATACACCATCCGCCCTTGCTCTTACAAAGAAAACGCCCCGTACGGATGACGGGACGCCGGGCCGGATAACCGTTGTCAGAGATACGGGAGCAAGATGTGAAAAGTGGTGCCATATCCTTTGGACGAAACGCGGATTTGGCCGCCAATGTCGTGAATGATTTTCTGACATACGGAAAGACCCAGCCCCGTTCCCTCCTCCTTGGTCGTAAAAAATGGATCAAAAATTTTGTCGATGATGTACAGCGGAATGCCCGGCCCCGTATCGTGGATGTCGATGCTGACCTTGTCCCCTTCCGGATCGATGTGATGGGAAATGTGCAGCGTCCCCTTCTCCCCCATGGCCTCGATGCCGTTTTTGCAGATGTTGATGAAGACCTGTTTGAGCAGTTCCGTGTCCCCCACCACCAGCGGAAGCTGTCCCCGCGAGGAGAACTTTACGTCGATGCCGAACAGAAGCGCCTGCGACTCCACGATCGGGAGAATCTCCTCAAACACCGTGTTTAAATCGACCAGGGAATACTGGACGTCGCGCTGCTTGCTCAGCAGCAAAAATTCGCTGACCAGCGAATTGATCCGATTGATCTCCGTCAGCATGATTTCCGTGTAGGTTCGCTCCCGCTCCATGCCGTTGTCGCTGAAGGATTGCAGGAACATCTGCAAAAAGCCCTTGATCGACGTGAGCGGGTTGCGGATCTCGTGAGCCGTGCCGGCGGCAATCTGTCCGATCATCGCCAGTCGCTCGTTGCGCTCGATTTTTTGTTCAAACGAGCGCAGGTTGGTAATATCCTTGAACAAGACGAACGCGCCGACGGTATTACCGGCCTCGTCCTGAAGCGTGTGGGCGTCCACGATTAATTCGTAGCGCTGGTTGTCGTTTGTCCAGGACGTGGCGATATTGTGAAGCTTCACCCCGTCGAGCAGTTCCCGCTTGATCAGGCGATGCTCTTCAGGTATGCCGGCAAACACATCGTCCACGTGCCGGTTGAGCACATGCAGCCGCTCCATTCCGAGGAGCTTGCAGGCCGCGTGGCTGGCTTCGACGATCTGTCCCTGCTTGTTGAGCACGAACAATCCCAGGCTGGTATCGGTAGTCAGTTTTTCCACAAGCCGCTGTGACAGCCCGTAATCCGTCTCTTTGGTCAACTGATACAGGTGAACCAGATACAGCAGTTCCTCCTCCGTCTGCTGCCCCAAAATCATCGCCGGTGTTTTACCGCTTCTGCCCTGCCTGTCACGCCATTCCACTTCTGCGGGCATATCTGTCTCCGCTTCCCGGCGCAGCAGATCCTGATACAGTTGTTCGATCGTGCCCCGGTACGGCAGCAGGACGTGAAACGGCTGGTTCACGAGTTCTCCGCGTTGGTATCCGGTAACGCGAAGAAGCTGTTCATTCACTTCCACGATACATCCCGTTTGCGTCACCAGAAATACGGCCGTCGGGAAGTATTGCAAAAATTTCGTCAATCGTTTGGACGAACCGGCGAGATGTAACGAGAATGATGCACTCACAGCTTGTCCCCCCCTGACCCTTGACGTTTTTACAGGCAATCATCGCATTCTGCACATTCCTACACATTCGTCACCCTATCAGGAATGCCCTGCCTGTACAGAATGATTCTGGAAGGAAATGTTTCGCTAGAGATCGTCAGAAATCAACAAAAAATGGCCTGTTCCTCATGAACAGACCACTTGATGTTCTTCGAGAAGACCGTGCACCTATCTTCGATACTCCCCATCCAAGCGTTACATATGGGGGCAGCTCAGACCAGGCTCCCCTGCGGCACACGCGATGATCCACTTATGGCTGCTTCCTTCCGGACCTGACCAGGTTCATGGGTTCGCGTTGCACAGGACCCGATCCTCAACACCGCCGCCCATATGGCAGCCTTACATGAGAAGACCTCTGATAGGAATTCGACCCTGCTATTGCGGATTGCAGGTTACAGGGCACCGCAACCTCCCCGTCTAGCACGGCACATTTAGCATACCAAAGAACCGGAATGATCGCAAGGCAAAAAGCCATCCATAACAGGAAAGCGTCCCCTCACGTGACGTGGGCTGCCGCTTTCTGCACTTCATGCCCGGCGTCGGATGAAATCATGCTGGCGGCAATCGCCTGATACGCCCGGCAAAACGCCCGGACAATCTCCGGATCGAATTGAGTGCCGGAGCAGCGGACAATTTCCGCATACGCTTCTTCTGCTGTCATCGCCTTGCGGTAGGAACGCGTTGAAGTCATGGCGTCAAAGGTGTCGGCGACGGCCAAAATACGCCCCAGCAGGGGGATATCCTCCCCTTTCAGTCCGTCCGGATACCCGTATCCGTCCCAGCGCTCGTGATGATGACGGACACCGGGACTGACGTGGGCCAGGCTCTCGATCCTCTCCACGATGTCGGCTCCAATGGTGGTGTGCAGCTTGATCAGTTCGTACTCCTCGTCATTCAGCTTGCCTTCCTTCAACAGCACCCGGTCGGGAATGGCCACCTTGCCGATATCGTGCATCAGCCCGGCATAACGCAGATCGTTCCGGGATATGGTTTGCTTTTTCGCATCATCCAAATAATCGTAGATAAGCAGCGCGTACCGGGTAACCCGCTCGCTGTGGCCGGCCGTGTACGGATCTTTCATCTCCACAGCCAGGTAAAAGCTGCGAACAATCTGGTCCATCCCCTTCTGCATGTACTCCCGTTCCCTTCGGATCAGAGTGTCCAACTGCTCGGCCATCTGATTAAATTTGTTTCCCAAGCGCGCCATCTCTTCCATTCCGTCCACCGGCACGCGAATGGAAAAATCCCCTTTCTGCAAAGCCTCCGTCGCTTCGACAAGGGTGGAAATCGGCCGGTCCATCCACCGGGCGACCAGCCGGGTCTCCATAGCGGCAAACAGCACCACCAATAACGTGACGATCAGCAAAATCAGCTCCAGACGGCCGAGATGACGGTCAATCACTTCGGCCGGCAGCAGTTCCACGTAGGTGTTTCCCGTATGCGGGGAGACGTATCGAAAGAGATGCACCATCCCGTTCAGCCGGCTGTCATACCGCACTTCCTCCGTTAGGCCCGCATTGTGCACCTCTCTTACATCTGCATAAGACTCCACCAGCAGCCGCGCACCCGAGGACTCCGGTTCGACCTGAATCAGCGGGTGCCCGTCGGAGGTAAACACCAAAAGCGTACAGTCGTGCCGCTCGGTGTCTGTTTTCAGCCACCTTTCCAATAAATCGGGCTTCCATTCTGCCACAAGCACGGCGAACGGCCGCCCCTGCTCGTTCGTTACCGCCTGCACCGCGTACAGCCGAGACGGATCGGCCCCCGCTTCCGCTCCAAGCAGCAGCCGGGGAGCGATGTGCCACGCCTCCAGTGTGTCGCGGTACCATGACAGACTGCGGACATTTCCGTCCATCCATTGCTCGTCGGTAAACAGGGAGAGACGTCCACCATCGACGGCGAGCAGATGAACATTGCGGACAGAGGGATTTCTGCGTTGAAAGTCCCGGAACAGCTTCTCCGCCGCAGCCGTTTGTGCGCTGCGCGGCAAAAGCGCCAACTGTCCCTCCGTGCTGCGCACGGCTGGTTCGTTGGCCAGCCGTTGGACGCTGTCCAGCAAGAGCTGGGCATACAGCGAAAACTGCTCGTCCGTGTGGCGCAAACGCTCGCGAATGCTGGTGGCGTACTGTTCGTACACCACCGTTCTTGCCGCGTCGTAATTGACAAAGCTGACGACGAGTATCGGGATCAGGCACAAGCACAGCAGTGCTGCAAATAAGCGGTCTCTTACCTTGGTAAACACGGGCCTCCCCCTTGCTTCTTTCCCGAGGTGGACGGGCACAAGCTCCCTCCTGCTTCGTGCACGCTGTGAATCTCCAACCGACTGGGAACAACGCCCATATCTATGACATTCTTTACCTACCACGGGGAAGCAGCGCCTAAACCTCTTTCAGGGGTTTTTGCAGAAAAGTTTCCTCCCTATGCTTTCATGCCGCCACACACAGCAAAAAATCCTCCGTAAAGTACGGAGGATTTTGGCGATCATATTCGATTACTCGCTCAGACTGCCCTTTGGCCCGAAGAATTCAAAATGGATGCGTTCTTCCGGCACGCCCCAGTCTTTCAGCGCCTGGTAAACGTTTTTCATGAACGGCACCGGTCCACAGAAGTAGAAATCGGCATTGTTGTCGGGCAGAATCGACTGCAACCACGGCAGGTCGATGAATCCTTCCTTGTCAAAACGGCGCTCAGCCCGGTCTTCTTCGGTCGGTTCCGAATATGCTGCATGGAAAGTCAGCGCTTCGTGCTTATCGGCCAGCGCGGCCACGTGCTCCTTCATCGCGTGCACCCGGCTGTTGCGTGCAGCGTGGATAAAGTGAACCCGTCGCTGCGGCTGCCGCTCTACCAGCGTATTCAGCATGCTGATCATCGGCGTGAGACCAACGCCTCCGCTCAACAGGACGACCGGCGTCTCTTTTGACGTATCCAGGACGAAGTCGCCTGCGGGCGCGCTGATCGGCAGCACGTCTCCCTCCTTAATGTGGTCGTGCAGGTAGGTGGAGACGATCCCCGCCGGTTTGCCATCTACGGCATCTTCCCGTTTGACGCTGATCCGGTAGTAATCCTTGCCCGGGCTGTCCGACAGGCTGTACTGACGGATGTGCGTGTAGGTTTCACCCGGGATATCCAACTTCACACTGATGTACTGCCCTGGCTGGAATGGCGGAATAAGGCCGCCGTCCTGCGGTTTCAGGTAGAAGGAGGTAATCACGTCGCTCTCTTTTACTTTTCGGTCCACGACAAAGTTGCGGAAATCCCGCCAGCCGCCGGGCAACTGCTCCGCTTCCCGGTACAATTCCTCCTCCACGTTGATGAACACGTCGGCAATAACGCCGTACGCTTCCGCCCACGCGTTGATAATCTCGTCAGTCGCCGCGTCGCCGAGCACGTCCTTGATCGCCGCGAGCAGGTTTTTCCCGACGATCGGGTAGTGTTCCGGCTTGATGCCCAAACTGCGGTGTTTGTGCGCAATTTGCTTGACGACCGGCAGGATGGCTTCCAAATTCTCAATGTTGGCCGCCGCCGCATAGACGGAGTTGGCCAGCGCGGTCTGCTGCCGCCCCTGTTTTTGGTTGGCGTGGTTGAAAATGTTCAGCAGTTCCGGATGGTTGGTAAACATCAACTGGTAAAAACGTGTCGTAATCGTCCGGCCATGCTCCTTCAGGACGGGAACGGTCGACTTGATGATGTCTATCGTATGTTGACTCAGCATGTTCGCTCCTCCTTGATGATACCGTGATGGTTCGTGTCGCCTTTAGTATAAGGCGCTGTGATTTTGTTCACTGTGATTGCAATCACAGTGCCGGTGGAGGTTTTGTGAACACCTGTACCGAGCATGTGTAGCCGTCCTGCGCTGTCCTCCGTCTGCGGTCAGACGTGCCGATCGCGCTTGCGTCGGTTGGAGGGTTTGGTAATATGAGGTACAATAATTATGGGGGCAGTCATAACGCTTCTCAATACAGGGAGGTAGCAGAATGGATCACAAGGGAGTCAAGGCGATCACCCATGCCAGTTTGTTCTTCGCGCCAATCCTGGTGCCGCTGGTTGTCTGGCTGCTGATTCAAGACCGGCATGTAAAAAACATCGCCTTGCAGGCATTGCTGTTTCATGTCATCATGAGCATTCTTTTCTCCATTTCCCTCTTTCTGTCGTTTTTCGTGATCGGCATTCCGTTCGTGCTGGTATTCGGCTTTATGATCCTCTACTATCCGATCAAGGGGATCGTTTACGCGCTGCAGGACAGACCGTTTCGCTATCCGGTCATCGGATCGCTGATCGGGTAGACGAATACCATAACACAAGGCGGGAGTGAGCAATTCACTCCCGCCGCTTCGTTCTCGGCAACGAACAAATGACCTGTTGTATAATTATTACATATTTGGTGATGTAATCATGTTGGAAAAGAGGTGGAAGAATCAACATGAAAAAAGCTCATTGGTTTACACTGATGGCGTTCATCTTGGTTTGTTCCCTGCTTGTCATCATGATGAACAGCAAGCAATCACATGTTGTTCCAGAGATCACATTGAAAGTCGGAAACGATGATATCAGCTCGACATTAAAGTCAAGAACATTGGAAGATCCAGCGGATTTTGAAGATGCGTCACTGTTCCGAGCGATCATGAATGATCCCGCGATAACGATTCCATACGTCAAGCTTGGTGAGACCGTACATATTTCGCTTCATCCAAAACCAAAATCAGTTGAAGTAAGGGAGAGCATTCTTCTTACGGATGGCGATTTTAAATATAAACGTCAACCAGCGCAGCAACAGCCAGTAACGCTTAATTTTAATGATAATGAAAATGAAGCAACATTTACTCTGAATGAAAACGTCTTTGCCCTCTTAAGTTCTAACAGTCAAGATTATCAACCGGGCGGGACCATCCGAGGTTTTCGCCTGGTATGCAAATGGGAAGACCGCACACAGGAATATGCATTTGTCATCAAAACGGATGCCCACAAACCTTCCACTGCCAAGTAAATCAAAAAGCACAGGCTGGCTGCCAACCTGTGCTTTGCGTACGATTTGTATGGCGGAGAGAGTGGGATTCGAACCCACGCACGCCTCACGACGCCTAACGCATTTCGAGTGCGTCCCCTTATGACCACTTGGGTATCTCTCCACTGTATGCTAGAAGCAAAATTAACTATAGCAAAAGATTGCCCAATGCGCAAGAGTAAATCTCTACCACCCCTTGATTTGCCGTCAGCGTTGGGCCAATATAAGTAACAGCACAGCGAAAACGAGCAGAAACGGGGAATTCAATTGAAGCGAGAGCGTTTGGACAAGGTCCTCGCCAACATGGGCTTGGGGACGCGCAAGGAAGTGAAACAACTGGTAAAGCAAGGTCTGGTGGAAGTAGACGGCTCCGTCGCCACTGACCCCGGCATGCACGTGATACCGGAAACGCAGGAGATCACGGTCGAGGGGGAGCCGCTCTACTACAAACGCTGGCTGTACATCATGTTGAACAAGCCGCCCGGCGTCGTCTCTGCCACGGAAGACAACCTGCACATGACGGTGGTGGATCTCCTGCCGTACGAATGGGGCCACAAGGTACACCCGGTCGGCCGGCTGGACATCGACACGGAAGGACTGCTGCTCCTGACCAACGACGGACAGCTCTCCCACAATCTCCTGTCGCCAAAGAAAAAGGTGGAAAAGGAGTACTTCGCTCGCATCCAGGGCCGCGTCACCGACCAGCACGTGGAGGCGTTCGCCCGGGGCGTCGAGCTGGAAGACTTTACGACCCTGCCGGCCAAGCTGGAGATACTCTCTTCCGGCGACGTCTCGGAAGTCCGGGTCACGATCATGGAAGGAAAATTTCATCAGGTGAAGCGCATGTTTGCCGCATTTGGCCTGCAGGTGGTCTACCTGCAGCGCGTCCGCATGGGGCCGCTCCATCTCGACACGACGCTTTCCCCCGGGGAATACCGGGAATTGAGCGAGGAAGAATTGGAACAGCTTCGCAGCCATATCCAGAAGAACAGCCCGGTTTAATCCTGACCGGGCTGTTTTTTCATCCGCAGACCGCGAAAAAAGTCTTTCAGCATCTGGCCGCATTCCTCCGCCAGCACCCCTTCCACGACCGGCACCTGGTGGTTGAATCGCGACTCATCCAGCAAGTTCATCAAGGTGCCCGCGCATCCTGCCTTCGGATCACGGGCCCCGTACACCACCTGCTCGATGCGGCTCTGCACAATCGCTCCTGCACACATCGGACACGGCTCCAGCGTCACGTACAGCGTGCAGCCGATCAGCCGCCAACCGCCGAGCCGGGCGCTTGCCTCCCGAATGGCAATCATTTCCGCGTGCAGGGTGGGATCTTTTTTCGTTTCCCGCAGATTGTAGCCGCGGCCGACGATTTCCCCGTCGCGAACGATGACCGCCCCGATCGGCACCTCGCCGATGGCCGCTGCCTTTTTCGCTTCTTCCATCGCGGCTCGCATGTATGTCTCGTGTTCCTGCATCTCCATCACGTGCGTCCAAATACTCCTTTAAACACAGTCTCAGTCAGTTCCCGACGCCCCGACGGTTTTTCCCGCTCCTGCAATTGCTCGGGCAGCGCGTCCTTTTCCCCTTGGTAGCCAATCGCGATGACCGCGTGCAGCTCGTATTCGTCCGGCACTTTCAGCACCTCGCGTGCCTTGTCCGGATCAAAACCGCCCATTGCGTGGGCAATCAGGCCGCGCCGTGCTGCTTCCAGAGCCAGGTATCCCCATGCCGCACCGGCATCAAACGCATGCGCCCGGTTGTTCACTCCTTTGGCATTGACCGTTTTGGACAAAATCAGCGCCAGCACCGGCGCTTTTTCGCACCAGACGCGGTTGCCGTCGGCGATGAACGGGTAAAAGCGCTCCCTCTCCTCCTTGCTGCGGGCCAGGATAAACCGCCAGGGCTGTTCGTTGTTGGCCGACGGTGCCCAGCGCGCCGCTTCGAACAGGCTGAACAAAACCTCGTCGGGAATCGGGTCTGACTTGAACGAACGGGGCGACCAGCGATTGAGAAATACCGGGTCCACCTCGTAGGATGCTTTCCGGTATTCTGCCACCTGGGGCAGGTACTGATTCATCATGGTTCGCAAACCTCCTTCATAGTTTTTCATTTTTATAGAATAGGGCTGGATAAAATCAGCCAACCTGGCGTATAATGGGAACTGAAGGGAACACATGTTCCCGGAACTATTGGAGGGAGGGTTTTTCATGTTTTCAAGCATTTCCACTTTTCTAAAGGTATGGGAAGACGAGGCACAGATGACCCAGCGCATTCTCGACGCCTGTACCGACGATTCCCTGCAGCAGCGCGTCTCCGCCGATGATCGTACGCTGGGCAGGATTGCTTGGCACATCGTGTGCACCGTGCACGAAATGATGTCCCGCACCGGCCTGCAGTTTGAAGCGGTCGGTGAGCACCAGCCCGTGCCGTCCTCCGCGCGCGACATTGCCGAAGCGTGGCGCAACACCAGCGCTTCCTTTGTCGAAGCCATCCGATCCCAATGGAGTGACGCCACCCTGCAGGAAGTGCGCGAGATGTACGGCGAGCAATGGTCCAACGGCTATACGCTGCAAATGCTGATCCTGCACATGGTCCATCACCGCGGGCAAATGACCGTCCTCATGCGCCAAGCTGGTCTGCGTGTGCCGGGCACATACGGACCCGCTCGCGAAGAGTGGAGCAATATGAGCATGGAGCCGCCTGCCCTGTAATCGCCCATTCAGTCCGCCGCCTCGACCGTCTCACTCGGCAGTTTCGGTAAGCACGCAGCATTCCGCGCGAGGATTTGTCTCTTCCATTCACATACTCTCTTCGTGTTTACATACATTAACAGTGTAAGCGCACGTATGTATACAACCTCTGTGAGGGGGGATGTGAGTGGGAGTAACCCCTGTTAGCCCCGTCCTGTTCGACCGATTTTACAGTCCAACAATCGGCCTACTGGACAAGGCAGCCGTTTTTTCCAACATCGAGCAAACCGTATCCTCGACAGCCGGGACGTGCGAAATCATTGTCGGCGCCGACTCGAAACTGCGGAACCGCAGCACGTCCTTTGCCATCGTCATCACGCTGATCCGTCACGGTCGCGGCGGCAATTTTTTTTACCACACGTTTCAGGAACGACATTATGCTTCGCTGCAGCAGCGCATTTTCCAGGAGGCGATTTACGCTGTGGGGTTGGCTTCCGAACTGCGCCACTATCTGCGTGAACGCAATATCGACATCCCCATCAGCCTGCATTTCGACATCGGCAAGAACGGTCCCACCCGCAAGTTTATCCAGTCTTTGCTAAGTCTGGCAAAATCAAACCACTTCCGGGCGGAAATCAAACCATACGCGTACTGCGCTTCCTCCATTGCAGACAAGTTTACCAGATAAGAAACATCTGTTGCAGAACGCTGCCCCAACCTTGCCGTTTTTTTGGACGGCAGGAACGATTTCGCTTCGCCCGCGTCTTTTCCCTGCATGATTGACAACGGAAAGCCAGTGCGTTATCATGAAATTGACAATGAAGCGTTTTCACATAAGCGTGTTACTGGTAATGCAGGCATGAGCTGAGAAGATCTTTTTTTCACCCAAAAAAGGTTTTTTCAGCTCTTTTTTGTTTGTAAAGGTGGGTGGTAACGGGTGTCTCGTGAAAAACCGTATACGATCACGCGCGTCCTCAACCACAACGTGGTCCTCGTCGAAGAACCCGACTCCGGCCAGGAGATTGTGCTGTTCGGAAAAGGCATCGGCTTCGGCACCAAACCTGGGAACACCATCCTTCCCCACGATGCACGTGTCGAAAAACGCTTCCGCTTGGAAAATGAGAGCCACCAGCAGCAGTATCAAACCCTGCTCAGCCAGATCGACCCGGCCGTAGTGGGGATCGCCGAAGAAATCATCGCCCTGATTGCCAAGGAAATCACGCCGCACGTAAACGAACACGTCCATGTCGCCCTGCCGGACCACATCCAGTTTGCCATCTACCGCCTGCGCAACGGCATGGATATCGTCAACCCGTTCCTGTTTGAGATCCAGACCTTGTACAGCAAGGAATACGCGTTGGCCAAACGAGCGGCCGAGATGATCAAAACGGCGTTTTCCCAAGAGATACCGGAGAGCGAGATCGGCTTTCTGGCCCTGCACATCCATTCGGCCGTCAGCTCCATGCCGGTGAGCAAAACCGTTCAATTTACCAACATCATCGCCGAGCTGGTCGGCATCATCGAGGAGCAGACGGGCAGATCCATCGATCGCAACTCGATTGATTACGTCCGCCTCATCACACATCTGCGGTTTGCCTGCGAGCGCATCCGGCAGCAGAAATCGATTTACAATCCGCTGTTGGACCGGTTGAAAGAGACCGCTCCAGAGGCCTACGCCGTGGCCGAAAAATTGGCCCGGCACATCTCGAAGCGGCTGGACATGAACGTGCCCGACGATGAGATCGGTTACATGGCAATGCATGTGTACCGTCTGACCCAGCAACCATACGAATAAACAGAATCAATACCATACCTGCGTGTTACTAGTTCGACTAGGCATGAGCGGTGAGAGCATGCGGACATGGCAAACGATGCCGCATTGTTTCCCCGTTCATGCCTTTTTTCATACACCTTATTTCATACAGCAGACGCAAAAGGAGGAGCTTATGTTACGCAGTTTGTTTTCCCGCAAAAAAAAGCAGCAAGAAGTGACGATCCTGGCCCCCTTGACGGGCGTGATGGTGCCGTTGAGCGAAGTGCCTGACCCGGTCTTCGCACAGCAGGTTGTCGGTGACGGCGTAGCAATCGACCCGACTGAAGGGGTGCTCGTCTCCCCCGTAGACGGGAAAGTGACCCATTTGTTCCCCACCCATCATGCGATTGCCCTGACCAGCGACAACGGTCTGGAAATTCTCCTCCACATTGGCATTGATACAGTGAAGTTGAACGGAGAAGGATTTACGCCGTTCGTGTCTGTCGGCGATCAGGTAAAAGCCGGCGACAAGCTGATCGAGTTTCAACTGGATACAATCCGGCAGGCAGGATGCGCAACAGTGACGCCTGTTGTCATCACCAACGGCGATGTGGTCGCCGAGAAACAGGTGATTGCTCCGCCCAACGTGCATGCCGGTCAGGAACCGGTGATGAACGTCGTAGTAAAGTGAGGCACCGCATAATGTAGTTTCAGGTAAGCATCACGGGGAATGGCGGGCTGCACGCCCGCCCCCTGTTGGTAAATTGTTCCGCCCAGTCCCGCTCGACCGTCACGCTGAACCCATATTGCACTCTGTCACGGCAACAGAGGCATCCCGTCAGCGGGAAGGCAGAACCGCATCACAGGTTTCGCCAGCTTCGAATTGCAAACGCTTACAAACCGCGATTCTCCCTTCGTCAGATGAGTCACTCTCCGGCCGTGTCCTAATTATCGCTCCTAATTGAACGTACTCCGGAGAGCGGCTTTCTGAATATCACTTTCATCCAAGGAGGTTTTATCCATGCTTGCTTTCATGCAAAGGCTCGGGAAAGCGCTCATGCTCCCTGTAGCCGTACTGCCTGCCGCGGCGCTGCTGGTGTCCTTTGGTCTTCTCGACTACGAGAAGAACATCCCGCTCGGCTCCGCAGTGGGTGGTTTTCTGAACACGTACGTCGCTCCCTTCCTCAATGCCGGCGGTACTGCGATTCTCGGCAACCTGGCCTTGATTTTTGCGGTGGGTGTCGCCATCGGTTTTGCAGGTGACGCGATTGCCGCCCTGGCGGCGGTCCTGGCCTACCAGGTGCTGGTGGGAGTACTGGCCAAAGTGCCTGCCGCCATGCCCTTCATCGATGACAAGGTGGAACTGAACATGGGCGTACTCGGCGGATTTCTCGCCGGCGGCGTCGCCGCTTACTGCTACAACAAGTACCGCGACATCAAGATGCCGGATTGGCTCGGTTTCTTCAGCGGCAAGCGGTTTGTGCCGATCGTGACCTCGCTGTTCATGGTGGTGATCGGGATCATCATCGGCTGCATCTGGGGGCCGATCCAATCCGTACTGGACGCCTTCGGGAACTGGGTTGTCGGACTGGGCGGCATTGGCGCGGCCATCTTTGGCTTCTTCAACCGTCTACTCATCCCGTTTGGCCTGCACCACGTGCTCAACGCCATCGCCTGGTTCCAAATCGGCAGTTTTACCGATCCCGCCGGAAATGTGGTTCACGGCGACCTGTGGCGCTTCTTTGCCGGTGACAAATCGGCCGGCATGTTTATGACCGGCTTCTTCCCGATCATGATGTTTGCCCTGCCGGCAGGTGCTTTTGCCATTATCCACACGGCAAAACCGGAAAAGCGGAAAACCGTCGCCGCCATCTTCCTTAGCTCAGCCCTTGCTTCCTTCCTGACAGGGATTACGGAGCCGATTGAGTTTGCGTTCATGTTTGTGGCTCCCGTCCTCTATGTGATTCACGCTGTCCTGACGGGCATTTCCGGCTTTGTTGTGTACGCCTTGGGCATCAAACACGGCTTTGGCTTCTCCGCGGGCCTCATCGATTACCTGGTCAACTTCCACCTGTCGACCAACGCGCTGTTGATCATTCCGGTCGGCCTGGCCTTTGCCGCGGTGTACTACTTCCTCTTCCGCTTCCTGATCGTCAAGCTGAATCTGAAGACACCGGGCCGCGAAGACGACGAAGAGGAGACGGCATCCCACGCGTCCGGCAGCGATGCGATGCACGAAAAGGCACAAAAAGTGCTGGCCCTCATTGGCGGCAAGGACAACATCGTCAGCGTGGACGCCTGCATTACCCGCCTGCGGCTGGTCTTAAAGGATGACAAGGTCGTCGATGAAAAAGGCCTGCGCAGTCTCGGGGCGGCCGGCGTGATGAAACTGGGGCAGGGCAGCGTGCAGATCGTCTTCGGTCCCCAGTCGGAAGCGCTGAAGGACGAGATCAAAAAGATGTAAACCTGTCGTCACCGCTCGCCTGACGGCACGATTCCACCCGGCAGCGCCCTGACGTGCCGGGTGGACTGCTTTATAACGGCACAATATTTGTTACTGGGAGGAAGACGATGAAACGATTGTTGGACTGCACAGCTTCCGATTTCTCACGGATGACCGGGCAGGATGTAAAGCGGGCAATCAAGGCCTCTGAAGGGCGAGTGCTGGTAGCCGAAGTGATCTCCTCCGTCTCCCCACTCTACCCCAGTGTTACCAATGCAGAATTGGCCGCCGCTTTTGGTGCCGACATGATCCTGCTCAATCTCTTTGACGTGTTTCAGCCGCACGTGGAAGGACTGACCGCTGCGCCCGATGAGACGGTACATGAGTTGAAACGGCTCATCGGACGGCCCGTCGGCCTCAACCTGGAACCAGTCGACCCACAGGCCAGAGCGGCAGAACAACTGCTCCCCCTGCCCCCAGGGCGGCTGGCCTCGGCGGAAACCTTTGTCGAGGCAAAACGGCTCGGTTTTGACTTCCTCTGCCTGACCGGCAACCCCAAGACCGGAGTGACCAACCGGGAAATCAGGCAGGCGATCCGCACCGCCCGTGAAGTCATGGGCAAAGACGCCTTGATCATGGCCGGGAAAATGCACGGCGCTGGCGTAGCAGATGAAGCCGGTGGCAATTTGATAGAAGAGCAGACGATTGTCCAGTTTATCGAAGCAGGGGCGGACATCATCCTGCTCCCCTCGCCCGGCACAATTCCCGGCATCACGCTTGATGCGGCCAAATCCATGGTCGATCTGGCCCACCGCCACGGCGCATTGGCCCTATTGGCCACCGGCACCAGTCAGGAAGGGGCAGACGAGGCGACCATTCGCCAGATCGCGCTGAACAGCAAAATGGCCGGGGCCGATCTGTATCACATCGGCGACGCCGGTTACAATGGCATCGCTATCCCGGAAAACATCATGCACTACTCCATCGCCGTGCGCGGAAAACGGCATACCTATGTGCGGATGGCCGCATCGGTCCTGCGGTAACGCCAGACAGCACAACGAAGCGGTTTCCCCCGTGGGCTCGTCCGTTTGGGGAAACCGCTTTTTCTCACGGCACCTGCCCGGCAATCGGGGCGGTCAGTGCCGCGTCGCTCTCCCTTTGCAGTTCCCGCTCAAACGACTCCAAGCGACGAAGGAAATCCTGACAGGCAGAAACGCTTTGGGGCTCCATCATCGCTAGCTCGTATGCCAGTGTCCTTTTCCAGATTTCCAACTGCCGCATGTTGGCTTCCCGGACTTCCACCTCTTTCCCCCCTGACCGATCTCTTGCCATATCGCTCTGTGATCTGTTTGTCTCTGTATTTGTCATATCAGCAAAATCAAGCACTGAAACAAGTCGCGCAGTTCGCATTTCAGCTTTCTGGCCAACACCGGCAGGTGATTCGCCTTGAAGTCGTACTCGCCCTTTTCGTATTTCAGATAGGTAGACGCGTTCTTGAAGCCCAGTGATTCCGCCATGTCCTGCAACGTGATTCCCGTTTCGAGCCGTCGCCTTGCGATGAATCCCAGATTGACTTTGTTCAATCAGCATCCCCCTTTATTTGCCAAATTAGCAAATCTTTAACCATTATAATACCGTTTCAATTTTCACAAAGTCAACACGTTCTTTGTTAAATTAACAAAAATTGTGTTTTCCGTTATGGAAAATTGTTAGAATAATTATTGCCATAGCGGAAAGGTTGTGACGAATGATGTCAACAGTCGGTCAACGGATCAAATGGCTCCGGGAACAAAAGCGGTGGTCCCAAATCCAATTGGCCGAAAAACTGCAAATTCACAACACGGTGCTCTCACGGATTGAGTCGGGTGAGAAAAAGAGTGTGGACAACCATCTGCTCTCGAAAGTTGCCGATGTGTTCAACGTCTCCGCCGATTTCCTTCTCGGCAAGACGAATGACCCGACGCCCTCATGGGGAACCCGGAAAAATCCGGAGGAGCATATTTCGTTCTTTGACTTGGAGGGATTGAGCCCATCCGAGATTGAAGAAGTGAAAAAGCACATCGACTATTTGCGGTGGAAAGCCCGACAGTCGGACAAACCATGACCGGCAGGGGCAGGACGTGTCTTACCAAACACTGTCCCGTGCACGGCGTTTTCTTTTCGCACAATACCGAACATACGTTCTGTTTCTTGCAAAGGAGGAATGCACATGCTCCGCGATTACAAACAAACGGAACTGGAAAAATGGGTGGGCGCTTTTTATGCCAGACTGGGGATGCGACATGCGGGAGATTTGCGCGAGGAAACGGTCGCCGAAGCCCTCGGCATTGAGCTTGTGTACCGTCCTTGTCCATCGATGCGGTACGAAGCCGGCGGCTATCGCTGCATCACGATCAATTCCGCCCTGCCCCGGCCAATCCAGCGTGAGCAGTTTTTTCATGAGCTGGGGCATATATTGCGCGGACATACCGGGAAACAGCTGGAGATGAGAAAATCGTTCCGCGACCTGCAGGAGGCCCAGGCTTCGCAGTTTCAACTTTACGCGGCCCTGCCGTTTTTCATGGTATCCAGGTTGAGACTGACCGACTGCCAGACTCATCCGGCCTGCTTGCTGGCCCAGGAGTTTGGCGTAACCCGGCAGCTGGCGGAAAAGCGGCTCGCTCAGATTCGCCGCCGCATCATCAGCGAACGCCTGCACCGCCAGTTCGTCGCCCGCCTCCACGGCAGGGGCCCGCGTCCGGCTTGAGATGCGCGGCGCAGCCGAAGCACGTCCGAAACAGTCCCTTGCAGGGAACGGCCTCGCATTGAACGATGCGGTCCTTTCCAAGCAAATCAGCGCCGTACACAATGTCCGGCGCTTTGTTCGTAAGTCCGTTCAGTTGACTGTTTTCTGATCCAGTTCGATCCACTCTTGTGCCCATTTCTCGATGCCTTTGATGATCGGTTCCAGTGCGCGTCCTTTATCCGTAAGCGAATATTCCACCCTCACCGGAGCGGAATCCGTATAGACTTCCCGATGCACCAGTCCTTCCTTCTCCAGATCCTTCAGCCGTTCCGACAAAAGCCTGCCGCTGATCGGAAGCGCCTCTTCAATTGAACAAAAACGCTGCGGTCCCAAAAGAAGCTGGTGCAGGATCAGCCCTGTCCAGCGTTTGCTCAGCAGATGCATGGCTTTTTCAAACTTCGGGCACAGAGAAGACTGTTTCATGGAAATCACCCCATTCTCCATTCAGTATATCGCTCTTTTTTCCTTGCATCAAAATCTGGCCCGCAACCATCCTAGTGAATGGAAACATACGGAGGTGAGTGCTGCATGCCCGATCAAAAAGAGAGAGCCATGGCCATTTTTGAAGTGGAAGACAAGATTCCGGTCGGTTCCATAGACAAGACCCGAGCCGAAATGCCCGATCGCTCCGAACAATATCCCATTCCGGCCCCCCGTCCCGTCCCCTGGGAGGAGGCCTGAGCACATCCGGCCTTCCCGCTCCATGTGGCAGGGAAAGGCCGTTTTGTGTGGGTTGCCAACCTGTTTTTTCCAAAAGCGCCTGGTCGCGGCAGGCACATAACTTGCCAACGTTGATGGGACAATATCGCTAGGTAAAGGGAAGCCTATTGTCACAAAGGAGGGCAGGTTACCATGAAGCGCCTTACCATTTTGTCCGCTGTCTTGCTGCTCGTAACCATCGTGTTGGGGCATGCGGCTGCCCATCCCGATACGGCGTACCACTTTGGCTTTAAAAAGAGCAGGGACGGCAAACTTCCTTCCATTGACCAGGAAGGATTCAAATCCGTTGTGGAGAAGCACGGGGCTATCTTTTTGGGAGATACGACCAAAAAAGAACTGTATCTGACCTTTGACAACGGGTACGAAAACGGCTACACCGCGCAAATATTGGACACGCTCAAGGCCAAAAAGGTGCCGGCCATCTTTTTCGTGACCGGACATTACGTAAAAGACCAGCCCGACCTCATCAAACGGATGGCAGCCGAAGGGCATCTGATCGGAAACCACTCCTGGAGCCACCCCGACATGACGAAACTTTCCAACGAACGCATCCGGGAAGAGCTGGAGAAGGTACAGACGGAAGTAGCCCGGATCACTGGTCAAAAAGAGATGCGCTTTTTGCGTCCGCCAAGGGGAATTTTCAGCGACCGCTCCCTTGCGGCCTGCAAGCAGCTGGGCTATACCAGCATCTTCTGGTCGATTGCCTACAAAGACTGGGACACCAAGGTGCAAAGAGGCTGGCGGTACGCGTACGACAGCGTCATCTCACAGCTTCACCCGGGTGCCGTCATCCTGCTGCACGCCGTCTCCCGCGACAACGCAGAAGCGCTGGGTGCAATCATCGACGAGGCGCGCAAACGGGGGTACGAATTCAAGAGCCTGGATCAGCTGGTTCCGCACAATCCCTCGACACCTGTTCCGTAAAGCGGCCTGCCAGCAAAGGGCTGATTGCCGCCTGTCTCAAGCACAAATACGCCCATACAGGGGTTGCACCCATGAAAAAGCCGTCTCCCATCAGAGAGACGGCTCAGATTGAAGACAAACTGTTTATTTAGTAAGCGTCCACAAGAAAACGATTTTCATAATTCCCAGGCCGGAAGGCCTGCACATTCATCAACCGAAGCTGAAGACAACGTACATCGCATGGAGGGATGGGCCAAGCGAGCTCCTTTGACGACCTGCTCAGCGGAAAAACGAAAGACGCGGGGATAAACAGGGGGCACAAGTCTCACTTCGTCGAAACACCCAGATGTTTGCCCCCTGCCCGCGTCGCGTTTTGGAGCGGACATCATCCACTTCTTTGCTGGGCGTCAAGAGAGCGAGCGGGCCCGATCACCCATGCGCCACGGACTTTGTCTACATGCTGAGCCGTCTCCCATCAGAGAGACGGCTTTTTGCCCAGGTTCGCTTTCGTTTCAGCATCTTCACGTTTTTCTTTATAACAATCCATGCATAGCTCGTTGTTGTTTTCAATTTCATACTCCGTCAGACGAACCCGACATACTCGACATTGTCTTTCGGTTAATACCAAATTCAATGAGTATACCCCTTTCTTCTCACGGTCGTCATTGTCATTGACATTGTATCCCATAATGAGGGGAAATGAATCCGCTCGATGTTAAAATTGTGTGAATTATTAAATAAGTATTATTCCCATTTATTTACAATGGATTGGTGTAGATCCTTTCAATTAATTCGTGGATGGGGGTTGTTATTTCCCTCAAATTTCCTCCTACATGGTTGAAATGAGATCTCATGAATTCCGCAAAGAAAGGGGGAGACCATCTTTACACATGTTGTAGAAGTATTCACGGATGACCTATCGTCAATTGCCTTTCAGGTGATCTGTCTGTTCAAAGAACACGCTGTACCCTTTGTCGAAAGGAACATTATCAGGGACATGGAAGCGCTGCGCGACTACAAACTGTCACCGCCGGGATATAATTGACCCAGGTTCGCCGGAAAGAAAATGACCCACCCATAGCGAATATATCCCCTTCGTAATTAACGGCCAAGTTAATCTTCGGAGGGAGACACATGCTAAGGAGTGGGATAGTGATATCGTTACATACCA